>Ga0302270_10001089_pt1 | contig 28129 bp, 25 predicted proteins | sample III_Bog_E2_3_FD_198773 | JGI IMG/M metagenome (GOLD analysis project Ga0302270, IMG submission 198773) | Peat permafrost microbial communities from Stordalen Mire near Abisko, Sweden - III_Bog_E2_3 | ecosystem: Environmental > Terrestrial > Soil > Wetlands > Peat | place: Sweden: Abisko... | reverse complement strand
CGCTGGGGACAGGAAGCAAGCTCCGGCCCAGATCGGCGTGACAACGCCCATCTACACCGCTGCCAGCTTCATCACGACATCACTGGCCGAGCAGGACCGCATCTTCGGCGCGGAGGAACAGGGCTACGCTTATCAGCGCTACCTCAACCCCACGAACGCCGCGCTTGAAGAACAGATGACCGCGTTCGAAGGCGGCCACGGATGCCTGGCGACGGCGTCGGGCATGTCGGCGTTGCTGATTGCCTTGCACGCCGCGTTGATGGACCGCACCCACAGCGTCATCTGCTCTCGTGACATTTACGGAGCGACGATCAAGCTGCTGGACAGCGTGTTTGCGCCTTTCGATGTAAAGGTCCGCTACGTGGACCTGACCGATCTGGCTGCATTCGATGCGGCCATCGCCCAGGAAAAGCCCGGCGCGGTGCTGCTCGAAACGATCTCGAATCCCGTGCTGCGGGTGGCCGACATCGAAGCCATCGCAGGCCGTTGTCGTGCCGTCAATGCGGCGCTGATCGTCGACAACACGTTCGCCACGCCCCTGCTCGTGCGCCCCATCGAACTGGGCGCGCACATTGTCGTCCATAGCGTGACGAAGTTCCTCTCGGGTCATGGCGATGTGCTCGGTGGACTCGTGATTAGCGACGCCGAGCACCATGAGATGGTCCGCTACCTTTCGCGCGTTTACGGGCCGGTGCTCGGTCCATTCGAGAGCTACCTGGCCATGCGCGGAGCCAAGACGTTTCCGCTGAGAATGGAGCGGCAATGCCGCAACGCCCAGGGTCTCGCGGCGTGGTTGCGCACTCATCCGCGCGTAAGCCGCGTGCATTACCTGGACGACCCGGCGCACCCCGATGCGGCGACCATCTGGAAGCTGATGACCGACGGTCTTTACGGCGCCATGGTCAGCTTCGAGCTGGCCGGCGCGCAGAAACAGCAGGTGTTCGAACTGGTCGACAACCTCAAACTGGTGGTCAACGCATCGTCGCTCGGCGACGTGCACAGCATGGTGCTTTACCCGTGGATCGCATCGCACCGCGAGGTCCCGCCGAAGATGAAGGCGGAGATGGGAGTGACCGAGTCTCTGTTACGCGTGTCCGCCGGCATCGAGGATATAGACGACATCATCGAGGACTTCGCGCAGGCGCTTGGATAGAGAGCCATCTTCCGTGTTATCCTGTGACTTCATGCAGCTCGTCCTGAACAGCACCCGCCATCATCACCACCATCATGGGATGGGCGGGCTCGTTGTGTCCTGAGCGAGTGTTGAAGGACTTCAGCGAAACGGCCCGCCCCCACATCGGGGAGCGGGCCGTTTTTCTTTTGTACTCTCGGTTTTTTATAAGGAATCAATTGAAATGGACCTCGATTTCGCAAAAACCGGCGGGTTGATTCCCGCCATCATTCAGGACTTCAAGAGCGGGCGCGTGCTGATGGTCGGCTTCATGAACGAGGAGTCGTTCGCGAAGACCGTTGAGACCGGTTGCGCCGTCTTCTACTCGCGCTCGCGCAATAAGCTGTGGATGAAGGGCGAGAGCTCCGGGCACATGCTGGTGGTGAAGTCGATTCAGACCGACTGCGACAAGGACTGCGTCCTGCTGCAGGTCGAAGCCAAAGGCCCGGGCGTGTGCCACGAAGGCTATGAGAGCTGCTTCTTCCGAACGCTCGAAGGCGCGGAGTGGAAAGTCACCGAAGCGCAAACCTACGATCCTAAGAAAGTGTACGGAGGCAAGCGATGAGGCTCAAGCTGGGCATACCCAAGGGCAGTCTCGAGAACGCGACCGTCGATCTGTTTCGCCGCGCCGGATTCCACATTCAGGTCTCGAGCCGCAGCTACTTCCCTTCCATCGACGACATCGAGATCGAGTGCATGCTGATCCGCGCTCAGGAGATGGCGCGCTACGTGGAAGACGGCGTTCTCGACGCAGGCCTGACGGGCCTGGACTGGGTGGTGGAGAACGACTCCGACGTCGTGAAGGTCGCCGACTTGATTTACGCCAAGCAGAGCTTCGGCAAAGTACGCTGGGTGCTCGCGGTGCCCGAATCGTCCACGTTTCAGAGCGTGAAGGACCTGCAAGGCAAGGTCATCGCAACGGAACTGGTCGGCGCAACGAAGCGTTACCTTGCAAAGTTCGGCGTCACGGCAAAAGTAGAGTTCTCCTGGGGCGCCACCGAAGTGAAGCCGCCGGTGCTCGCCGACGCCATCGTAGAAGTCACCGAGACCGGATCGTCGCTGCGCGCCAACAAGCTGCGCATCATCGACACGGTGCTCGAATCGAACACGCAGTTTATCGCCAACAAGGTGTCCTGGGAAGACGAGTGGAAGCGGCGCAAGATCCAGGACGTGGCGATGCTGCTCGAAGGCGCGATCAACGCGCTCGGCAAAGCGGGCCTGATGTTGAACGTCCACAAGAACGATCTTGAAAAGGTGTTGGCCGTGTTGCCCGCTTTGAAGAACCCGACAATCTCTTCGCTCAGCGATGGCGAGTGGTTAGCCGTAAACACGATTCTCGATGAGACCACCGTGCGTACAATCATTCCCAGACTTAAAGAGGCGGGCGCGCAGGGTATCGTCGAATACCCGCTGAATAAGATCGTATTGTGAGGGCCGGATTGTCATGATTCGCATCCTTGAAAGTTCCGCCGCCGCCGGATTGCTGCGCCGGCGCGCGGCCCGCTTCAGCGACGCCGAGGCGATTGTCCGGCCCATCCTCGAAGACGTCCGCAAGCGCGGCGACAAAGCGCTGCTGGAATATGCCCGCAGGTTCGACCGGCTGGAACGCAAGAGCGTCGCCGTGCCGCAAGCGGAACTCGACGCGGCCGCGGCCCGCCTGTCACCGCAATTCCGCAAGGCCGTACACACCTCGGCGAAGAACGTACGAGCCTATGCGAAGCTTCAACTCCCGCTCGCGAAGAAAGCGCAGCCCGCACCGGGGCTGCGGCTCTCGCAAATCGTGCTGCCGCTCGACAGCGTTGCCGCCTACATTCCTTCGGGACGCTATCCTCTGCCCTCGACGGTCATCATGACCGTGGTGCCCGCGAAAGTCGCGGGCGTCGCGAACATCATGGTAGCCACGCCGCGGCCCGTGGACGAGATCTTCGGCACGGCATCGATACTCAAAGCGGATCGCGTGTTCGAGATGGGCGGCGCGCAAGCCATCGCCGCGTTCGCCTATGGCACGCGGACCGTCCCGCGCGCCGACCGCATCGTCGGCCCTGGCAACATCTATGTCGCCGCCGCGAAGAAGCTCCTGGCAGGCGAGGTCGGCATCGATTTCGTCGCCGGACCGACCGAGATCCTGATCATCGCTTCTGTGGGAGACCCGCGCTGGCTCGCCGCCGACATGCTGGCGCAGGCCGAGCACGACACCGATGCCTCTGCCATTCTGCTGACGACGTCGAGGCCTCTAGCTGAGGCGGTTGCGGCAGAGATCGAAACTCAACTCGCGACGCTGCCGACCGCGCCTACCGCGCGCAAGGCCATCGACAAGAACAGCGCAATCATCCTGGTCGCTTCGGACGCTGAAGCCGTGGAGTTGTCGAACCGCTTCGCACCTGAGCATCTGAGCCTGCATGATGCGAAGCTGCTCGCAGGCGTGCGTCACGCGGGCAGCGTCTTTCTGGGCCCGACAAGCCCGGAAGCGGCCGGCGACTACGCCTCCGGCCCTAACCACGTTCTGCCTACTTCCGGCGCGGCCCGGCTGCGCGGAGGGCTGAGCGCGGCCGACTACGTGAAGGTGATTTCCGTTCAGCAACTGAGCCCTCAGGCGCTGGCCAGCTTGTCGCCGGCCATCACAACTTTGGCCCGGGCCGAGGGCCTGGAAGCGCACGCGCGCTCGGTGGAGGTACGTCGTGGATGATGCAGAGCTGAAGCCGCGCGGCGCGGTGGTGAAGATGGCGCCTTACTCGCCGCCGAGCGCGGGACGAGCCGGAAAGCTGCGTCTGGATTTCAACGAGAATACGGTCGGCTGTTCGCCCGCCGTAGTGCGCGCGCTGGTACGGGCCATCACACAGGAGCGCCTGACCATCTATCCCGAATACAAAGCGACGCGCGAAGTGTTGAGCGAGTTCTTCGCAATACCCCAGTCGCAATTCCTGCTGACCAACGGCACCGACGAAGCGATTCAGGTGCTCGTCAACACGTTCGTGGACGACGACCAGGAAGTCATCGTACTCACGCCCTCCTATGCCATGTACCGGTTCTATGCGGAGGTGGCTGGTGCGAAGGTGATTGACCTGCCTTATCGTGCCGGCAGCCTGGCCTTCCCGCTGGAAGAGCTGCTGGCAACTATCACGCCCGCAACGCGTGCGATCCTCATCTCGAATCCCAACAACCCGACCGGCACCGGCATCGGGATTGAAACGATCGAGACAATTCTGAAGCACGCGCCGCAAGCCGCGGTGCTGATAGACGAGGCCTACTACGAGTTCTGCGGCGTTACAGCGCTGCCTCTGATCGAGCGCTACCAGAACCTGTTCGTCAGCCGGACGTTCTCCAAAGCGTACGGCCTCGCCGGGCTGCGCATCGGCTGTCTGTTCTCGCAAGAGGACAATGTGAAGTTCCTGCACAAAGCGCAATCGCCGTACAGCGTGAACATCCTCGCGGCGGTCGCGGCCCGCGCTGGTGTGGGCGATCCTGCATTCGTTCGCGACTTCGTACGGCAGGCGATCCTGGCAAGAGATCTGCTTTATGCGGGCTTCGAGAAGCGCGGCATTCCGTTCTACAAGAGCGAGGGCAACTTCGTCCTGTTCCACGTTGGAGACGCGTCGATCGCCACCCGCGACGGACTCAAAGAACGTGGTGTCCTGGTGCGCGACCGCAGCTATGAAATCGAGGGTTGCGTGCGAGTGACCGCGGGAACGCCGGCGCAGGTGGAGCGCTTCTTCGCTGCGCTCGATGAGGTGAGAAAGTGAACGCTGCTTACCTGGTCTTCGACATGGACGGCGTGCTGGCCGAGGTGACAGAGAGCTACCGCGAATCCGTTGTGCAAACGGTCCTGCATTTCACGGGCAAGACGATCGAGCGCGACAGCATTCAGGAATACAAGAACCGCGGCGGCTTCAACAACGACTGGCTGCTCTCGCAACAGATCTGCGCGGACCTCGGCGTACAAGTGCCCTACGCCGTCGTCGCGAAGTACTTCTGCGATCTCTTCTTCGGGCCCAATGGCAACGACGGACTGGTGTCGCGTGAAGTCTGGGTGCCGAAGGACGGGCTGCTCGAATCGCTCGCGCGGCGTTACCGGCTTGCGATCTTCACGGGCAGACTGCACAGCGAGGCGGACATCACGCTGCAGCGATATGCGGCAGACATCACTTTCTCGCCGATTATCGCTGAGGGTGACATCACAAACGGCAAACCGGCGCCAGACGGGCTGTTGCTGATCCGCGAACTGACGGGCGCGCAGAACATGATCTACGTCGGCGATACCGTCGATGACGCTCGTAGCGCGAGGAGCGCCGGCGTACCTTTCATCGGAATAGCCGCGCCAACCGCGCCCTTATACAAGGAGCTCGTAGCGCTGCTGCGCGGCGAGGGCGCCTTCGCGGTGCTCGACGACGTGAACCAAATCGAAGCAGCGCTGGACGGCGCCCCGCCCGGATCGGAGCTGCGACCTGGAACGGAGCCGCGGCCGTGAGGGAGCGGTGGACATTAAGCGTGGACCGCTCTCTTACGTTCGCGGCTGCTCAGAATATACGCATGATGGTTCTTTGGCGCTTACTCATCGCCAGCACAGAGCCGCGAACGACAGAGAGCGGCCGGCGATATCCACTGCTCCCTCACGGTCGCGGCTCCGTTCCGGAGCGGATCTGTGCTATCGAGCGAATCCGGTCAGATAACTAACTCACTTGGAGAATCGAAGCAATGCGAAAAGCTGATATCGAGCGCATCACGAAAGAGACGCAGATCCGCGCGTCGCTGAATATCGAAGGCAAGGGCCGCTACGAGATTTCGACCGGCGTGCGATTCCTCGACCACATGCTGGAGCTGTTCTCCAAACACGGCGGCTTCGATCTCGCACTGATCGCCACGGGCGACCTCGATGTCGATCAGCATCACACGGTGGAGGACGTGGGCATCGTGCTCGGCCAGCTCTTCGCCAAGGCGCTCGGCGACCGTGTGGGCATCAATCGCGCCGGATACTTTGTGCTTCCGATGGACGAGACACTGGCCGTGGTTGCGGTGGACCTCGGCGGGCGGCCGTATCTCGTCTACAAAGACCGCGTGAAAACGCGGCTCGTCGGCGACTTGCAGAGCGAGTTGCTCGAGGACTTCTTCCACGGCTTCACGACGCACGCCGGCGCGAACCTCCACGCGAAGATCCTCGATGGCCGTTCGAACCACCACAAGATCGAAGCGATCTTCAAATGCTTCGCGCGCGCCATGCGTTACGCCTGCTCGAAGGACGCCCGGTTGAAGAACCAATTGCCGAGCACCAAGGGCCTGCTATGATCACCATCGTCGATTACGGCGCAGGCAATCTGCGCTCGGTCGAGAACACGCTCGACAAGGCCGGAGCGTCCTACGCGATTACGCGAGACCCGGAGGAAGTGCGCCGCGCGGAGAAAGTCATCCTGCCGGGCGTCGGCCATTTCGGGCAGATGCTGCGCGCGCTCGACGCACTCGGCCTGCGTGAGGCTCTCATCGAAAAGGCACGTTCCGGAGCGCCGTTTCTTGGCATCTGCCTCGGCCTGCAGGCAATGTTCGAGACGAGCGCGGAGGCGCCCGACGAGCGCGGTCTCGCGCTCTTCCCGGGCCGCGTGGAACGCTTCCCCGAGGATGCGCGCGTGCCGCACATGGGCTGGAACGAGATCGTGCCGGCAGGCGAACCCCGCTTGATGAGCGGCCTCGGTCCGAAGCCCTACGTATACTTCGCGCACAGCTTCTATTGCCCAGTCACTCCGCAGACGGCCGCGACGTGCGAATACACGGGAGTGCGCTACATGGCGGTGCTGGAAGCGGGCAACATCTTCGGTGTGCAATTCCACCCGGAGAAGTCGGGACCGCTCGGGCTGAAAATCGTCGAGAACTTCGTGAGGATCTGAAAGCAGTGCTTGCCAAACGCATTATTCCCTGCCTGGACGTGACCGGTGGACGAGTGGTCAAGGGCGTCAACTTCGTCGGCCTGCGCGACGCGGGCGACCCGGTGGAACTCGCTGCCCGCTACAACGAACAGGGCGCCGACGAGCTCGTCTTTCTCGACATCACGGCGTCGAGCGACGGTCGCGACACCATGGTCGACGTCGTCGATCGCACCGCGCGCGAGGTCTTCATCCCGTTGACGGTTGGCGGCGGCATTCGCACGGTGGAAGACGCACGCCGCATCATCCACTCGGGCGCCGACAAAATCAGCGTCAACACCTCAGCCGTACACCGGCCCGAACTCATCACGGAGCTGAGCCTCGAATTCGGAGCGCAGGCCGTCGTATTGGCGATCGACGCGCGGCGCGTCTCGCCGGGCCTCTGGCACGTGTTTACGAAGGGCGGTCGCGTCGATGAGGGCATTGACGCCGTCGCATGGGCGGCGCGTGGCGAGAGCTTGGGCGCGGGCGAGATTCTATTGACTTCGATGAACACCGACGGCGTGCAGGACGGCTTCGACTGCGCCTTGACGCGAGCCGTCTCGCGCGCGACGAAGATCCCGATCATCGCTTCGGGCGGCGCGGGCAAGCCCGAGCACTTCGTCAAAGTCCTGACCGAAGGCGAGGCCGACGCCGCTCTGGCCGCGTCGATCTTTCACTACGGGACGTACACCGTGGATCAGTTGAAAGAAGAGCTTGAGAAGGCCGGCATCCCCGTCCGGAGGACAGCATGAAGTGCTCTGGTGTGGGGCGGACGTCCACGTCCGCGCGGGGTCTCCAGACCCCGCAAGAACTTCTCTGTTCCGTTGTGGGGCGGACGCCCACGTCCGCGCGGGGTCTCCAGACCCCGCAGTTTTCATGCCGGCAGCCGGACCTGGAGATCCAACGCGGGACTGGAGTCCCGCCCCACCATAACGAGGCGCGCGCATGATCATTCCCTGCATCGACCTCATGGACGGCAAGGTCGTCCAGCTCGTGCAAGGCCGCGAAAAGGCATTGGAAGGCGCGGCTCCGCTCGAGATGCTCGAACGCTTCAGCGGCTTTCCCGTGATTCAGGTGATCGATCTCGACGCGGCGCTTGGCAAAGGCGAGAACAATGCGATCGTCGAACTGCTGGCCTCTCGCGCTCGCATCCGTGCCGGCGGCGGAGTGCGCACACCGGAGCGCGCGCAGGCGCTCATCGCTTGTGGCGCGGAGAAGGTCATCGTCGGCACCTCTGCGTTTACGAAGGCGGCCGTCAACCACGAACTGCTCGGCTCGATCGCGTCAGCGGTGGGGGCGGAGAAGATCCTGGTCGCGCTCGACTCCAAGGGCGGACGGATTGTCGTGAAGGGCTGGACTGAATCGCTCGACATCTCCGCCGAGGAGATCCTTGCGGAACTCGAATCCTACTGCGGCGGATATCTCTGCACGTACGTCGACAAAGAAGGCATGCTGCAAGGCACAGACCTCGACTGGTTCCGCCGTCTGCGTTCAGCTACATCGAAAGAGATCACGGCGGCCGGCGGCATCACGACCATCGAAGAGATCCGTGAGCTTCTGGCGCTCGACATCCACGCCGCGCTGGGGATGGCGATTTACACAGGGCGGCTGGATCTGGCAGAGCTACGCCGGATCAACCAATCGCTGAATCGCGGCGCGGCGCTTGGCCACACAACCGGCGACTGATCTCGGAGGCGTCGGCAGTCTCGAAGAACAAGCTCAGCGCTTCAGCAAGATTGGAGCGTGCCTCTTCGATCGTGTGCCCCTGACTCGCAATTTCGAATTCCGGGCTGAGAGCGACATAGCCATCCCCGTCGCGCTCAATAACCGCATTCACACTGCGTAACATTGGCATACCCCGATTCTGAATCTGTTCCAAGATTAGCGAAGCCCAACGGATACAGAGAATACCCCAACACGGAGCCGCGACCGTGAGGGAGCGGTGGATATCATGCGTTGGCCGCTCTTTTCATTCGCGGTTCGGTGCTGGGGGGCACAGGCGCGCGATCAGCCCTCAGCCTGTAGAAGACGTGAAACCGGCTTACGCCGCGTATTTATCCAGAAACTTCTTGCCCGCTCTGGCGCCGTCGAGTTCGCTCAGGCTCTTGCCTTCGTACTCGATGCCGACGAAGCCCTTGTAGCCGGCCTCGGCGACGATCTTCATCATGCGGTCCATGTCGATGGTCGTCTCTTTGCCGTCCGCTCCGAAGTCGTAACACTTGAAGCTGACACCTTTGGCGTAAGGCATCATCTTCTTCACGGCCTCGTAGCGGTCCACTTCCTGGGGGAAGTTGCCAAGGTCGGGCAGCGTGCCGAAGTTGGACTTGCCGACTTTCTTCATCAGCGCAACAATCGCGTCGGGATCCGAAGACAGTCCCCAATGATTCTCGATCAGCACGTTCAACCCGACCATGCGGGCGTAATCCGCAAGCGACGCGAAGCTGTCGGAGCAATAGCCCAACACGGTATCTCGTTCCGCGGCAGTCTTCGGATTGATGTCCGAATGCATGTTGGTTCGAATGGAATGCCCACCGAGTTCCGCGCAATAATCGATCCATTTACGGTGATTATCGATGGTTTTCTTGCGCACTACCGGCGAGGAATGGCCCATCATTCCCTCGTCGTCGCACATGATCAAAACGCAGCGCGTGCCGGTCTGCTTCATCGCAGTCCGGAGACGCCCGATATAGCCTTGCGTGGGCGCACCCCACAGAGTGTTGACGAATTCGAGCCCCTCGATGCCCAGCTCGCTGGCATAGCGTGGGAAGTCGAGGTTGGTCATCTTCTGCGCCTGGATGGCGCGGTGCACGGACCACTCGGCGAGCGAAATGCGCAGCGCCGTATCGCTCTTTGCGAGAGCGATCGACGGCAGGGTCATACTGAGCGCGCGCAACAGGTCGCGGCGATTCACAACAGGCATGAAGACTATCTCCGGATACCCATCATATCAACTCGGGACGCGAGTTCGAGCGGATTTGTGATCCAATAATCCGGCGCCTGTTCCCGCATGGCCGCCACATCGCCGTAGCCCCAGCTAACGCCACAGGTTTTGACGCCCGCGCGGCGCCCTGCTTCCATGTCCGGGGTGGCATCTCCAATGAACAGGCATTGCTCGGGGGCAACGCCAAACTTCTGAAGTGAGCGAAGTATTACATCCGGCTCGGGCTTGCAAGGAAACCCATCCGTGCCCTGAACGTGGTCGAAATAATCGATCAGCCCGAATTGAGAGAGCACGATGCGCGCAGTCTCGCTGCCCTTGGTGGTCGCGGTCGATTTCAATCCGCCAAGCGCTGAGAGCATCTCGGGAACGCCTTCGTAGATGCGGGTCGAGCGGTGCTCGCGCAGCGGGTAGATCGCGCGATAAGTGCGCAATAACTCTTCGGAGCGTTCTTCGCTGATGCCCGGAAAGACCTCCTCGAAGAGTTCCTTCAAGTGGTAGCCGATGTAGGAGCGGAGTTGCGCATCGGTCAGGCCGGTTGCGCCCGCGGCCTCAAGCGTTTCTCGGGCCGCGCCACAAATGTCGGCCGCCGAGTCGAGCAGCGTACCGTCGATATCGAACAGATAAAGTTGGAAGGCGGGGATGCTCACGCTGGCGCGGGACTCTCCCCATCCACGAATCCGCGGCCGATGGAACGGTCGTCCGGTTCGGGCGAAATCACGGCCTGCGTTTCAGGCGCCGCGGTGGCGACAGCCGATCCGGGACCGGAATGCGGCTTCTCACGCCGCTCGATGATGGCGTGAACCTCTTCCCCGTCCATGGTCTCGCGTTCGAGCAGCGCGTTGGCGATCTTCTCCAGCGCCCAGCCATACTCGTCGATCACGCCCTCCGCCCGCTGGTAGGCGCTCTCCACCATCATGCGAACAGCCTGGTCGATCTGAATCGCCGTGGCTTCCGAGTAATCGCGGTGCTGCGCGATCTCGCGGCCCAGGAAGATCTGCTCGTCCTTTTTGCCGTAGCTCATCGGCCCCAGCCGGCTCATACCGTAGTCGCAGACCATCGCGCGGGCCACTTCCGTAGCCTGTTCGATGTCGTTGCTCGCTCCGGTGGAAAGCTCGTGAGTGTGACGCATCTCAGCGATACGCCCAGCCATCAGTACGCACAGGCGCGCCTGCAACTGCCTTTCGGTGCGGTTCAACACGTCGCCCTCGGGCAACTGCATCGTGACGCCCAGCGCGCGGCCGCGCGGAATGATGCTGACCTTGTGCAGCGGGTCGGACTCGGGCAGAAGCGACGCCACCAGAGCATGGCCGGCTTCGTGCCAGGCCGTGACTGCCTTGTCTTCCTCGGTAAGGATCATGGAACGCCGCTCCGCGCCCATCATCACCTTGTCCTTCGCCACTTCGAAATCCGACATGGTGACGACCTTGCGATTCTGGCGCGCGGCCAGCAGCGCAGCTTCGTTCACCAGGTTGGCCAGGTCCGCGCCGGCAAAGCCGGGCGTGCCCCGCGCGATGATCGACATATCGACGTCGTCGGCCAGCGGGATTTTCTTCGTGTGAACTTTCAGGATCTGCTCGCGGCCACGAACGTCCGGCAAGCTGACCACCACGCGGCGATCGAAACGGCCAGGACGAAGCAGGGCCGGATCGAGCACGTCGGGCCGGTTGGTCGCGGCAACCAGGATCACGCCTTCGTTCGATTCGAAGCCGTCCATCTCCACCAGCAACTGGTTCAAAGTCTGCTCGCGCTCATCGTGCCCGCCGCCCAGGCCTGCTCCGCGATGACGTCCAACCGCATCGATTTCGTCAATAAAGATAATGCACGGAGCGTTCTTCTTGCCCTGCTCGAACAGGTCGCGAACGCGGCTGGCGCCCACGCCGACGAACATCTCTACAAAGTCCGAACCGGAGATCGAGAAGAACGGCACGTTGCCTTCGCCCGCAATCGCGCGCGCCAGCAACGTCTTGCCGGTACCGGGAGGCCCGATCAGCAGCACTCCTTTGGGAATGCGTCCGCCGAGCTTTTGAAACTTCTGAGGCTCGCGCAGGAACTCGATGATCTCCTGCAATTCATCCTTGGCCTCTTCGACCCCGGCAACGTCCTTGAACGTGACCTTCTTCTGCTGCGAGCTATGCATCCGTGCGCGGCTCTTCCCAAAGCTCATGGCCTTGTTGCCGCCGCTCTGCATCTGCCGCATCATGAAAATCCAGAAAGCGATGACGAGCACGAACGGGATCGCGTTGATGATCAGCGCCGTCCAATTGCCGCCACCTGCCTCCTTCACTTTCACGTCCACGCCGTGCTCGCCAAGGATGTCGTAAAGCTTGGGGTAGTTGACGGGAACCGTCGTATGCAGTTCCGACTTGTCTTCCTTGAACTGCCCGGTGACCTCGTTGCCCGTCACGAGAACGCTCTTTACCCGGTCGCCGTTGACCTGATCGATAAAGCGAGTAAAACTCAGTTCCTGGGTCGGGTGGCCGTTGCTGGACTTCACCACGACGTACAACAGGACTCCCAGGCAGCACAAGACTGCCCAGATGATGCCGGTCCTTAGATTTGCGTTCATTCGCTTAGCTCGAAATGCTCCGGATGTGTCAATTCTATCTCTAACTGTTCAGACGCACTCCGGTCACAATTTGATTCAATCCCTCGCCGCCGCTGGCTCCTCGACAATCTCGATCGGATTTGCGCTGCCAGATCCCGCGCACCAACCCGCCGCCACTCCGAGACCCCTCGCCCAGACGACCTGACCCTGCCATTCCAGAACGGGCCAGCCGCATCGATCCCACGCCGGGATCTTCCGCTGTTGCAGGAGGCTATGCACGGAGCGCTCGTCCTCCGAGCCGACCGGCCTGCAATGATCGCCCGCCCGCCAGGCCCGCAGCCAGAACGGTCCCGGGGCCAGGCTGCCATCCAACCGGCTACTCTGTTCATTATAGGCGCCTGCGCTGTTTCCCGCCCTGCTCAGTCGAACGAGCGATCCATGGGCGTAGAGAGCCGCCGCGCCAGGCGCGGTCAGAGCAACTCCCTCCGGCCTGGTGAACGCCGCAATTCCTTGATGCAGAAGTATTTGCGAGAATGACCTCCACGCACTGAGCCGCGGCAGGCTCAGACGGCCATCGCCCTCCCGCTGCGAGACCAGGCTCAGCAAGCGGTCCACGTGCTCATTGTTTACACGCAGCGTCGCGCCCGCCGCCTCGGCACAGGCTCTCATCAGAACGCGCGCCCGCAACGCGGGATGCTCCAGTCGCAGGCGCTCCACATCGAGGATAATCCCGAACCGGTGGCGCGCTGCGGCCTCGCTCCAGACTGCTTCCACCTGCGATTGCCAGAACGCTTCATCGCGGGCGGCCAGCGCCGCCAGCCGCGCCAGGGCGCCCTCGACCTTGGGATTCCATTGATTTCGTAACAAAGGCAAAACTTCGTTACGCAAGCGATTTCGGTCGTAGCAATTCTCTGTGTTCGACGAATCTTCGCGCCATTCCAGCCCGGCGGCACGCAGCCATTCCCGAACTTGGTCCCGCGTGAGTTCGAGCAATGGCCGCACGATCCAACCGTCATTGACCGCCCGGATTCCGGCCAGCGAATCGGGCGATGCCCCCCGCAGCAGGCGCATCAGAACCGTCTCCGCCTGGTCCGAAGCCGTGTGGCCCGTCGCCACCACGTCGAGCGCCTGCCGCTCGCGCACCTCGGCGAAAAAGCGGTATCGCAGATGGCGTGCGGTCTGTTCCAGGTTCTCCCCTTGACTGGCGGCCCTCACGTCCGCCGACCCTGTGAAGCACGGCAACCCAAGACTCGCCGCGAGCGTCTCCACGAAGCGGCGGTCTGCGTCGGATTCCGCCCCTCTCAGATGATGATCGAAATGCAGAACCGCGAGCGACCAGTCCCGGGCAGGCGCAAGACGGTGCAGCAAGTGAAGCAGGGCGACAGAGTCCGCGCCGCCGGAAACCGCCACGCCCGCGCGGGCGCCCCCGGGCAACATGCTATAACGGGAAATAGTTTTGAGTACCTGCTCGATCACTAGGCCGCGCTCCGCGTCTTTATTGTAAGACTTGGTCTTGGTTTTACTTCCATTCCCGGACGGCAGCGCGCAGTGGACCAGCCATTGTAGAAGAAAGCGCCGATTCCCGAAATCTATGCCTCCAGTTGTTCCCGCCGACATCTCCGAACGCGCCCGGAAAATTCGTATGGTGCTGATGGACGTCGATGGCGTCCTGACCGATGGCCGCGTCTGGTTCCTGCCCAACCCAAGCGGAGGCATCTTCGAGACCAAGGGTTTCGATTCGCAGGACGGAATCGCCATGCACTGGCTGAAGCGCTATGGCTACCTCACCGGAATCATCAGCGGACGGGCTGCGGAAGCGACGGCCGAACGAGGCAGGCAGGGCAAGTTCGACTATGTCTACATGGGCAACACTGAGAAATTGGGGATATTCCACGAGATTCTCGAGAAATCGGGATGCAAACCCGAGGAAGTCGCCTACCTTGGCGATGACCTGACGGATGCGATCCTGATGAAGCGCGTGGGCTTCGCCGTCGCCGTGGCTAACGCGCGGCCGGAGGTGAAGGCGATCGCCCACTACGTGACCCAGGCGCGAGGCGGCGAGGGAGCGTTGCGGGAGGCGAGCGAGATCCTGTTCGACGCGCGTGGCCTCTGGCCTGAGATACTGGCCCATTACGAAGTCGAGTCACCCATAATCAAAGACTGAGAGGAACCATCGAGCGTGCCCGAAGCTACCCGCTCCCTCGAAAGAATCGGCATTGCGGTGGTGGCCGAAAACCAGCCGGGCGTCCTGCATGAACTGACAGGCGCGGTCGCCGCGCGCGGTGGCAACATCCTTGCGGTCGAGTCGCTGGAAACTCTGACGCCCTCGGAGTCCCGTCTGTATTTCGAGATCGAAGTGCCAAGCGCCGATTCGTTGCTCGCTGATTTGAACCGGCTCGCCTGCGTGCGCAGCGCGACGGCCGAGAAGAGCCTGCAGAAGATCTACGGCAAGCGCATCATCATTATGGGCGGCGGCGCGCAGGTCGGGCAGGTGGCTCTGGGCGCCATTAGCGAGGCCGACCGGCACAACATCCGCGGCGAACATATCTCCATCGACACCATTCCTCTGGTAGGCGAGCAGACGCTGGCCGACGCGGTTCGCGCCGTGGCCCGTCTGCCGCGAGCGCGCGCGCTCGTGCTCGCCGGTTCGCTGATGGGCGGCGACATCGAGACGGCGGTTCGCGAGGTCCGCGCACAGGGCCTGCTCGTCATCAGTTTGAACATGGCCGGCAGCGTACCCGATGCCGCCGACCTGGTGGTCACGGACCCGGTACAGGCCGGAGTAATGGCCGTGATGGCCATCGCCAACACCGCAAAATTCACCGTAGAACGGCTAAAAAGACGGGTTTTTTAGGCGTTTTTGCATGAATTCTCCGCAAATTACGCACGCTTTGATCGCTTTTACGGCAGCTTTCGCCGCCGGATCCATCAACTCGGTGGCCGGTGGAGGCACGCTCGTCTCCTTCCCTGCCCTCATCTGGCTGGGGTTGAACTCCGTGACCGCCAACGCCACCAGCACGGTGGCAATCTGGCCCGGATCTCTGGGAGCTATGTGGGGCTACCGGCGCGAACTGCGAACAATCCGGGCGCGGATGCTGGCGCTGATTGTGCCCAGCTTGATTGGCGGCGTCAGTGGAGCCTGGCTGCTGAATGTCACTCCGCCCGGCGTCTTCGACAAACTGGTGCCGTTCCTGATCCTGTTCGCGACGTTGCTTTTCATGGCGCAAGAAGCAGTGCAACGCTTGCTGAACACCGCCGAGGCGGCTAAGCATCAGTCCAATAAATGGCTGGCCGGAGCGATGGTGTTCCAGCTTTTCGTCGCTCTCTATGGAGGCTATTTCGGAGCGGGGATCGGCATCCTGATGCTCGCCGCGCTGAGCGTGCTCGGGCTGACGGACATCCACCAGATGAACGGGCTGAAGAACTTTTTCGCAGTCTGCATCAACGGAGTGGCTGCGCTCTATTTCGTCGCATCGAATATGGTCTATTGGCCGGATGTCCTCATCATGGCCCTGGGCGCCATCGCGGGCGGTATCGGCGGAGCGGGCCTGGCGCGCAAACTCGGACGTACCGCCGTGCGCCGCATCGTCATCTGCATCGGCTTCGCCATGGCGATCTCGCTCTTCATCAAGAAATAGCCCGCCCTGGGAACGCCGATCTCCAGATCGGCTCCGCCTGGGAGCGCCGATCTCCAGACCGGCTCCGGACATGCTGCCGATCTGGAGATCGGCGGTCCCGGGCTTACAGGCCGGCCAGCAGCGCCTGCACTGCACTGGCGCAGAGCACCGCCGCGTGTCGCGACGCAGGCGGCAGCCCGCCGAGCGCGTCATCGATCACCGACTCGCGAAACGTCTTCAGGCTTTCGATTGATTGGCCGTGCAACCACGCGGCCAAGGCAGAACCGGCCGCAATAGAGGCCGTGCAACCACGAACCTGGAATGCGGCTTCCACCACACGTCCTCCGTCTATGCGCGCGCTGAGCTTGAGAATGTCGCCGCAGGCGGGATTCTCGACCTGGACAACGAGCGCGGGCGGGGCAAGAACCCCGGCGTGACGCGGATTTTTGAAGTGATCGAGCAGACGATCCGGGTATAAGCTCATGACGTTATGTTTCAATGGAATAGGAAGTTCGGCGCGTAGCCCTTCCTCCATTCTCAGCCAGCCACCTCATGAATCGTACGCTCATCGTTGTCGCGGGAGTCCTCCATCGGGAAGGCAAGCTGCTCATCGGCCAGCGAATGGCGGCCGACCGGCACGGGCTGAAGTGGGAATTCCCGGGCGGCAAAGTCGAGATCGGCGAATCGCCCAAGGAAGCACTGGCGCGCGAACTCCGTGAAGAACTGGCCATCGAGGCAGTCGTCGGCCGGGAAATCGCCCGCTATGAACAGGCCACGCGCCGCCGCAGCCCGTTGCTGCTGCTGTTCCACTCCATCGACAGTTATGTCGGCGAGCCGCAGGGCATCACATTCGAGCAGATCCGATGGGAAGATCCGGCCAAGCTGCCCGAGTATGACTTCCTGGATGGCGACCTCGATTTCGTGCGACGGCTCGCGATCGGCAGGCTGCGACCGTTCGCCTGATCGCGCACTCCGCGATTTCCCTCGTTCTCATCGCCCCGTCTCTCGCGTATCATTGAAAAACAACGATGCAAGTTACGGTAGTTCTGGGATTGGGATTAGCTCTGAGTGCCTACAGCTTCGCCTCGGAGGTTGACGCGGAACGGGAGTGGCGGGCCTACGGCGGAGGCTTTGGGCACACGCACTACAGCCCGCTGAAGCAGATCGACCGCGGCAACGTGGCGACGCTCAAACAGGCGTGGAGCTACGATACCGGCGACGCCTTCGAAGGCTCCGAGATGCAGTGTACGCCGCTGATCGCCCACGGGATCGCCTACATCACCACGCCGAAGCTGCGGCTCGTCGCGCTCAATGCCGCAACAGGACGCGTGCTGTGGCGCTTCGACCCGCACAACGGCGCGCCGGTGAACAGCAAGTACCGCAACCGCGGGCTGATGTATTGGGAGAGCAAAGCGGACAGAGGCAAGTCGCGCCGGCTCTATTTCTCGGTCGATGAAAAGTTCTATTCGATCAACGCTCGCACGGGGAAGCCCGATCCTGCATTCGGCAAGCCACCTGCGGGCTCATCGAAGAAGGCCGGATTCATCAATCTCAAAGAGGGTCTGGGCCGCAACGTGGACAACACGCCGGTGACTGTGACTTCGCCTGGCGCGGTCTACGGCGACCTGATTATTATCGGCTGCCTCAACAGTGAAGGCTTGCCCGCCGCGCCGGGCGACATCCGGGCATACGATGCCCGCACCGGCGAGCAGAAATGGGCCTTCCACACGATTCCGTATCCGAACGAGCCCGGCGCGGAGACCTTCCCGCCGAACGCGCGCGAGTTCCTTGGCGCCGCCAATAGCTGGGCCGGCCTGACGCTCGACGAGAAGCGTGGAATCCTGTTCGTGCCCACGGGCTCGACCGCCTTCGACTTCTATGGCGCCAACCGAGCCGGCGACAATTTATACGCGAATTGTTTGCTCGCTTTGGACGCGAAAACCGGCCGCCGTATCTGGCATTTCCAGATGATCCGGCACGACATGTGGGACCGCGATCTGCCGGCTCCGCCCTCGCTGGTGACCGTGCGGCGCGACGGGAAGGACATCGACGCGGTCGCGCAGATCACCAAAAGCGGGCACGTTTACGTCTTCGAGCGCGAGACCGGCAAGGCGCTTGTCCCCATTGAAGAAGTGCCGGTTCCGCAGGAAGCGGTGGACGGGGAGGCGCCGGCAAAGTCCGAACCGCTGCCCACGTCTCCGCCGCCGTTCACTCGCCAGAAGATCGACGAGTCCGACCTGACGGTGCGCACGCCGGAAGCCCACCAGGATGCTTTGGAGCGCTACCGCAAGCTCAAGAAGGGCTCGCAGTTTATGCCTCCGAGCCTCGAAGGGACGCTCATCATGCCGGGCTTCGATGGCGGCGGCGAGTGGGGTGGCTCGACCTGGGATCCCGAAGCGCGGCTGCTGTATGTGAACGCCAATGAGATGCCCAGCATCATCCGGCTGATCCCGCGAGCCGAGGCCGCCGAGAAGAGCACTGGACGCACGCTCTACTTGCGCAACTGCGCGTCCTGCCATCGTCCTGACTTGAGCGGGGGCGGCAACGAAGTGCCCGCTTTGAAAAACATCGCCTCACGGCGCAAGTTCGACGACGTGGTCAAAGTCATTCGCCACGGCTCGGCGCGCATGCCCGGCTTCAGCGGCATCGGTGAATCTGCGGTGAACGCGATCGCGCGCTACCTGATGACGGGCGAGGCGAAGGAGGCTACCGCCACGGAGCAGGACCCGCGGCTGACGCTTAAGTACACGCTGGACGGCTACGTCTGGTTCCAGGATGCGCAGGGTTATCCCGCCGTTCAGCCGCCTTGGGGCACGCTGACCGCGATCAATCTCGACGACAGCAGTTTCGCCTGGCGCAAGCCGTTTGGCGAGTATCCCGAGTTGGTGCAGAAGGGCATGCCGAACACGGGCAGCCAGAACTATGGCGGCTCGGTAGCCACGGCGGGCGGCCTGCTGTTCATCGGAGCGACGTTGTTCGACAACAAGCTGCACGCCTACGACAAGCGAACCGGCGAGTTGTTGTGGGAGACAGTCCTGCCGGCCGCGGCCGCCTCATCGCCGGCGGTGTATGAGGCAGGTGGAAAACAGTTCGTATTGATCGGAGCGGGCGGGGGCAAGTTCGGGGGCAGGAGCGGCGGAACTTATCACGCTTTTGCGCTACCTTAAGAGGCTCTGGCGAAAAGGGCAAAAACTAAAAACTTTTAGGTTTGTGCTTAACTTCCCATTTGGAATCAATAGGTTACAAATGGAAACCTAAAGGTCTTTAGGTTTTTGGTTTTTGCCATTAGCCGTTAGAGAGCGCGCTGCGGGAACGGAAACCGTGAGAGCGCCGCGCCCTTTGACGGGGAGTGAATTACAGGGCAGAACACAACTTTTTACGCTCTATCGATTTGCGGCCGTGCTTAGAAAACCGGATGCAAAACGCTGACTGCAGGCGGCGAAAATCAGCCCGTCCCTCGAGCCTGAGATAGACTCCCTCAGATTCACTCATGGAGCGGCCCATTGCGGAGCCGCTCCATTAGCCTCGAGTTGGCGAACTTACGGCTTGACCGTCACCAGTACCGCGGCGTGCGGTGGAACAGTGGCAGTAAACGAGCCCGAATTGGCGCCGAGGTCTTTGTGCTGCCAGAGGTCGCGCAGTTGTGCTGAGAGGTGAGCCGGATAGCCGAGGTCTTCCCACTTCACCGTGATGGACTGCGGCGTTGCGGCGCGGTTCAGCAGCGCGACGGCGCGGTTGCCGCCCTGCAGTTCGCGCGCCCACACTTCCTTGTCGCCATCCTTGGCCACGCGGCGGCCCTGCTTGCCGAGCGGGTCCTGATCGATGGCGAGGACTTCTTTGTCGGTGAGAACCGCCTTCGTGTCGGCGTCCATGCTGCGCAGGTCGTTGCCGGCGATGAGCGGCGCGGCCAGGATCGCCCACATGGCGAAGTGCGCGCGGTTCTCGTCCGGCGTGAGCTTGCCGTTGCCGACTTCCAGCATGTCGGGGTCGTTGAAATGACCCGGTCCGGCGTACGATTCGGTGCCTTCCATCAGATCAAGAATGTGAACGACGCCAACGTTGTCGTCTGGACTCACCTTGCAGTCCCAGCAGTTGGTGATGTCGCCCGTCGAGCGCCAGACGTTGCCTACGTCCTTGGCCCACAGCCAGGGTTTGGTTGAGCCCCATTCGCACAGAGAGAACAGGATCGGGCGGCCGGTCGCCTTGAGCGCCTTGCTCATCAGCGTGTAGGACTCAATGGAGTCCTGCCGCTCGGCATTGCACCAATCGTACTTCAGATAATCGACGCCCCAGGAGGCGTACGTCCGTGCGTCTTGGTACTCGTAGCCGTGCGAGCCGGGCCGTCCCTCGCAAGTCTTTGATCCGGCGTCGGAGTAAATCCCGAACAGCAGGCCCTTCGAGTGAACATAGTCGGCGAGCGCCCTGATGCCCGAGGGGAACCGCTCCGGATCGGCAACGATGGTGCCATCCGCGTCGCGCTTCACCTGCCAGCAATCGTCGATCACGACGTATTTGTAGCCAGCATCCTTCATGCCCGACGAAACCATGGCGTCGGCGGTCTCGCGGATCAGTTTCTCCGAGACATTACAACCGAATTTGTTCCAACTGTTCCAACCCATCGGCGGGGTCCGTCCGAGACCGTTGTCGAGCGCGGCTGCAGGGATCGCGATCAGAATCAGCAGAAATAAAAGGAAACAGAGATTTCGAGCAGGAAACGTTCTCATTGTGCCGAATTCCTCCGAATTGGTGGAGCGGCCCACGACTAAGCCGCTCCACGATACTGCGCTTACGAACTTACGGTTTGACGGTGACCAGCACGGCGGCGTGCGGCGGGACAGTGGCAGTGAACGAACCCGACTTGGCGCCGAGGTCCTTGTGCTGCCAAAGGTCGCGCAATTGCGCCGAGAGGTGAGCCGGATAGCCGAGGTCTTCCCATTTGACCGTGATCGACTGCGGCGTTGCAGCGCGGTTCAGCAGCGCGACGGCGCGGTTGCCGCCCTGCAGTTCGCGAGCCCACACTTCCTTGTCTCCATCTTTGGCCACGCGGCGGCCCTGTTTGCCCAGCGGATCCTGATCGATAGCGAGAACCTCTTTGTCGGTCAGAACCGCCTTCGTGCCGGCGTCCATGTTGCGGATGTCATTGCCCGCGATCAGAGGTGCGGCCAGGATGGCCCACAGGGCGAAGTGCGCGCGGTTTTCGTCCGGCGTGAGCTTGCCGTTGCCGACTTCCAGCATGTCCGGGTCGTTGAAATGGCCCGGCCCGGCGTTCGGTTCGGTCCCATCCATCAAGTCAAGGATCTGGACGACGCCGTTGCCGCCCCACTTCTCTTTGCAGTCCCAGCAATTGACAATGTCGCCCGTGGAGCGCCAGATGTTGCCGACGTCCTTCGCCCACAACCAGGGCTTCGTGGAACCCCATTCGCACAGGGAGAACAGGATCGGCCGGCCGGTCGCCTTGAGCGCCTTGCTCATCAGCGTGTAGGACTCGATGGAGTCCTGCCGCTCGGCATTGCACCAGTCGTACTTCAGATAGTCGACGCCCCAGGAGGCGTATGTGCGGGCATCCTGGAATTCGTAGCCGTGCGAGCCAGGCCGGCCGGCGCAAGTCTTTGAACCGGCATCCGAGTAGATGCCGAACAGCAGGCCCTTCGAGTGAACATAATCGCCGAGCGCCTTGATGCCCGAAGGAAACCGCTGAGGATCGGCGACGATGGTGCCGTCCGCGTCGCGCTTCACCTGCCAGCAATCGTCGATGACAACATACCTGTAGCCGGCATCCTTCATGCCGGAAGCAACCACCGCGTCGGCAGTGTCGCGGATCAGTTTCTCGGAGACATTACAACCGAACTTGTTCCAACTGTTCCAGCCCATCGGTGGGGTCTTCCCCAAGCCGTTATCGAGTGCGGCCGCCGGAATCGCGATCAGAATCAGTAGAGACAAAAGGGAGCAGAGATTTCGAATAGAAAGGGCTTTCATTGGGTGGAACTCCTGATATTGGGCAAAACCTAACCTCAATATCCTACAGGAGCGCGGTAGCCCCTGGGAGCGCCGATCTCCAGATCGGCTCCGTCCCACCGCCGGCAACGGAGCCAGTACGCTTTCCTGCGCGCGAATACACGCTTGAGTTACTACTCGCGCGAGCGGACGTGGCCGATCTGGAGATCGGCGCTCCCAGGCGGCGCGAGACTGAAAGAGCGGCTCGTCCGGAAATCGTCCGGAGCGAGCCGCTCTGCTTTAATCGGGCTTGAAGACTCGCTTTACGCCAGCGGCAGGTTACCCTGCACATCTTCGCCGTTTTCGCCGTCTTCGTCGGGGGCGGCTTCTTCCACCGTGCAGGCCGCTGCGACCGCATCGCCTTCATCCAGCGTGACGAGTTTGACGCCCTGCGCCGAGCGGCCCGTCTTGCGGATCTGCGCGGCTTCGGTGCGGATGATCTGCCCGTTCTTGGTGATCACGATGACATCTGTGTCTTCCTTGACTTCGAGGACAGAAACCACCGGACCGGTCTTCCGGCTGAGCTTCATGTTAATGACGCCGCGGCCCGCACGGCTCTGTGAACGGTACTCGGCGGCCCGAGTGCGCTTGCCCATGCCGTTTTCGGCGATCGAGAGGATCAGGCTCTCCTCCGTCACCACTTCCATGGCGACGATGGCGTCGTTCTTATCCAGCTTCATCGAGATGACTCCGGCGGCAGGACGCCCCATCGGCCGAACGTCAGCTTCCGGGAACTTGATCGCCATGCCATCGCGAGTTGCGATGAAGACAAGGTCGTTGCCAGTGCTGATCTTGGCGGAAATGAGTTCGTCGTCGTCGGTCTTCAGGCCGATAGCGATGATGCCGCGCGAGAGCGGATTGTCGAACTCCGTCAGCTCGCATTTCTTGATGACGCCCTGCTTGGTGGCCATCACAACGAATTCGTTCGGCGTGAACTCCTTCACGGGCAGGAAGGCCTTGATGGTCTCCTCTTCCTGCAGCGAGATGAGCTGGCTGATGTTCTTGCCCTTGCTGGCCGAGCCGGCGTCGGGGATGTTATAAATCTTCAGCCAGTAGAGACGGCCCTTGTTGGTGAAGATCAGCAGGTAGGAATGCGTGGAGGCACTGATCATGTGCTCCACGACGTCCTCGCTGCGGGTCGTCATGCCGATTCGGCCTTTGCCACCGCGGGTCTGACGCCGGTAAGTGTCGAGTGCAGTGCGCTTGAGATATCCGCCGCGCGAAACCGTCACCACGACATCTTCCATCTTGATGAGGTCTTCGATGTTGATGTCGCCCTCATCGTCGATGATCTGCGTCCTGCGCGCGTCTCCAAAGTCCTTCTGAACCTGGCGCAGTTCCTGCACGATGACGGCGCGAAGCCGGCCATCGCTATTGAGGATTTCGAGATAGCCGGCGATCATGCGCTCGATCTCGGCCAGCTCGTCGAGAATCTTCTGCTGCTCCATGCCCGTGAGGCGCTGGAGTTGGAGTTCAATGATCGCTTGCGCCTGACGCTCGCTGAAATCAAAGCGCGAGATTTGTTCGCCATTGAAAGCAATGGTCGGCGACCACTTGGCGATCACCCGCTCGAGGTTGGCATTCTCGGGGAAGAGCGTAGTGCCCATCAGGGCTTCCCTGGCTTCTTTTGGATTGCGGGAGGCGCGCACAGTCTCAATGACGGCATCGAGATTCTGCAACGCTTTCTGGAAACCAAGCAGCAGGTGTTCACGATCGCGTGCCTTGCGGAGCAAGAATTCGGTCCTGCGGCGGACAACTTCCACGCGGTGTTCGATGAAACGCTTGATGACGTCGATCAGCCCCAACTCGCGAGGCTGGCCGTTGACGATGGAGAGCAGGATCACGCCGAAGCTGATCTGCATCTGTGTCAGCTTGTACAGGTTGTTGAGAACGATGTCGAATTGCTCGCCGCGCTTCAGTTCGATCATGACGCGCATGCCGTCGCGATCGCTCTCGTCGCGAATATTGCTGATGCCGTCGATCTTCTTCTCGTTTACTAACGAAGCGATCTGCTCGACCAGCTTGGCCTTGTTTACCTGGTAAGGCAATTCGTCGATGATAATGGCGTCGCGGTCCTTGCCGAACTTCTCAGGACGGACTTTGGCGCGAATCTTCAGGCTGCCGCGACCCCGCGTGAAGTAGTCGACGATGCCTTGTCGTCCGAGAAGAATGCCGCCGGTCGGGAAATCCGGCCCGGGCACCATCTCCATGATTTTGTCGAGCGTGAGCGACGGGTCCTCGACCAGCGCAACCGTTGCCTCGATGATCTCTCGCAGGTTGTGCGGCGGGATGCGGGTCGCCATGCCGACGGCGATGCCCTCACTGCCGTTCACCAGCAGGTTCGGAACGCGCGTGGGCAGAACCTCGGGTTCGTGCTCGCTGTCGTCGTAATTGGCTCGGAATTCGACCGTGTCCTTGTCGATATCTTCGAGCAGCATCGAAGCGATCTTGGACAGCCGCGCCTCGGTGTAACGCATTGCGGCGGGCGGATCGTTATCCACTGAGCCGAAATTGCCCTGGCCTTCAATCAGCGGATTCCGCATGGAGAACGGCTGCGCCATGCGAACCAATGCGTCATAGACGGCCGTGTCCCCGTGGGGATGGTATTTGCCGAGGACTTCGCCGACGATCTTTGCGCACTTGCGCGTGGGGCGATTATGCGTCAGCCCCATTTCGCTCATCCCAAACAGGATGCGGCGATGGACGGGTTTCAGCCCGTCGCGCACGTCCGGCAACGCTCGCCCGATGATCACCGACATCGAGTAGTCGAGATACGACCGGCGCATCTCCTCTTCAATGTTGACAGGCGTGATGTTACGGCGATCGGCGAAAGGCAGTTGCCCGCCTCCGCCTTGGCCCGGCGGCGGGCCCTGAGGGTTCTGTGGATCTTGGGGATTCGACATTTCGGACTTCTCTTGATTTTAACAAATCCAGCCGCCGACGGGCTATTTAGCGGCTACCGTTTCTCCTTTGGCATCAGTAATTTCGAGTTATCATGAGGTTAGCTGTATGCTCTCCGTCGTCATCCCGATTCACAACGAAGAGAGGGCGATTCTGCGCCTCTACGACCGTCTGACGGAGGTTCTCGAAGCCATTACAAAGCGTTACGAGATCATCTTCGTCGACGACGCTTCGACCGACCGGAGTTTTGACCTTCTCGCCAACCTGGTGGAAACCGACAAGCGCCTGAAGGTCATTCGTCTGCGCCGCAACTTCGGCCAGACTGCCGCGCTCTCGGCTGGCTTTGATGAAGCCCGGGGCGACATCATCGTGGCGATGGACGGCGATTTGCAGCACGATCCAGCGGACTTGCCCGCGCTGCTACAGAAGATTGAAGAAGGCTACGACATCGCCAGCGGATGGCGCAAAGAGCGCAAAGACAACGCGATTATGCGGCGATTACCGTCGCGCGTTGCGAACTGGATCATGTCCAAGATATCCGGTGTCGAACTGCACGATTTCGGCACGACTTATAAGGCCTATCGCAAAGACGTGCTCAAGGACGTAAACCTCTACGGCGAGTTGCACCGCTTTATACCCGCGCTCGCGAGTTATTACGGCGCACGCATTGCCGAGGTGCCCATCTCGAATCCGCCGCGTGAAGGCGGTGCGTCGCATTACGGAATCGGCCGCACATTCAATGTCTTTTTCGACATCCTGACCATCCGCTTTCTGCTCCACTACCTGACCAGTCCGATGCACTTCTTCGGCCGCCTCGGATTGCTCAGTTCCTTGTCCGGCTTCACGATCCTCGCGTTCCTGCTGGTGAAGAAGATCCTTGGACAGGAAATCATTTTGCAGCACGGTCCGCTGCTGTTCGCGGGTGGCCTGCTGCTCGGGCTGGGCGCGCTGATGTTCACCACCGGCCTGTTAGGCGAGATGATGATGCGCACCTATTTCGAGAGCCAGGGACGCCGGATTTACGCCGTCCGGCAGGTGCTGACGCGCCAGGAAACCGGCGCGGGCGACAGCGCGCGCTGACTGTCGCCTACCAGAGTTGAGAAGCGGCTGAGCGCTCTTTAATTCATCTCCTCCATGGTGATCGCATGCAGTTGCACATTCTGGGTCTCGCTGGGGCCAACCGTGATATCCGTGCCACGATCCTCGTATTTTTTGCGGAATTCGGGATTTCGCCAGAGGCCGTCGTCCACTTCCTCCCAGGCAAAGAGTTTGTACTTGCCTGGACGTAAGGCAGTGAACCTGAAGTTACCTGTGTCGTCCGTTGACTCTGCTGCCGGCCCGGAGTTCGGATCCGAAGGAATCAGCGTGACCCGCGAATCCGGAATGGGCTTGCCGTCGTTGTCAACGACCGAACCGGTGATCGTGCCAGCCTTGTTGCTGAGGATAATCTCGATTTCTGCGGAAGAGCGGATCTCGAAGTCGTCCGCCGAGACCTCCTGCCCGCCGAGTTTCACATCTTTCACGTAACAGCCATCAGGGATCGATCTCGCGTCCAGCGCTATTGCATAGTGGCCTGGCGGGGTCGGTTGGGGAAAAGCGAGTTTCCCCATGGCGTCGGCGTGCACGTCGGGTACGTTATACGCACCGACTAGCCAGCGCAAGTTTACGCCAACTCCCTGCAACTTCAACCGGCTGCCACTTTCGGCCATGCTGATTCGACCAGTAACATCCGTTGGCGGGCCCATCGTGAGAACAAGCCCCGTGACGTTCCCGGAGACCGTTACGCCATCAGTCGCTTGACCCTCCGGGGCATTGGCGTAGCCTTGAACGGCTCGGATTGTGTATTGACCGGGAGTAACGCTGATGTCGAAGGTATAGTCCGGCGGAAATGCCTGGGCCGATCCGCCTCCCGATGAAGTGGACGTGCCCTCCTCGGCACTGAAGTTGACCGTTACCCCGTTGCGCGAATTCGGCGACACTCCTGAGACCTTTCCACGGACATGAACGAGAGGCAATTGAAAAAGGTGGATATCAATGTCGCTAACCTCCGCGCCCATTCCTACCTCTACGGGCGACGCCGCCTGCTCGCCGGCCGCGTTCGGATAGAAGGCCGGAACGTAGCGCAATTGGGGTTTGTCGGGCAGATCATTGCCGCCGCCATACCTGCTGTTGACGGGCGCCCGATCCGCTCGGGCTTCGACCAGGTAGCGGCCCCGCGTGAGACCCGAACAGCGGTATTCGCCGGAATCACTCGCCAGAGTGTTGGCACTGGCCCGGTCCCATTGCTTCCGGCCATCGCGGTAAACCTGCCTGAAAATCGTTACCCGCGCGCCTCCCACGGGGTCGCCATCCTCGTCCAAAATGCGGCCGCTGACCGCGCTTAACGGCGGCAGGCGGATCTCGACATCGGTGACATGCCCGTCTTGGCCGATAGCCATCGGACGGCGCACGACACGGTCCAGGAATCCCGGATGTTTCGCAGACAAACTGAAACTTCCGGCGGGCAGGGCCGTAAACTGAAACCGCCCCTCGGCATCGGTGTCCGCGGACAACCGGATTTGAGTTGCCTGCAGTTCTACTGTTGCCTTGCGCACGGGCGCGCCGGTTAACAAGTTGAAAACATGGCCTTCAATGGAGCCGGTGCCCGGCGCGGGCTGCGCAGCAAGCGTGCAGGAGCAAACAAGCCCAACAAGGAAGACGTAGTTCATCCAGGCACCCCCAGTGATCGTTCTCCGCGCCCAACATGCTGTGACGTCTCAACTGAAATTCTACCGGGCGACTTCTCGGAACATGCTACTCCTTCCCGAGACTCCTGCGCTCGCTGCCATGAGCAGATTCAAAGCCGGTAACGGAATGTGGTGAAGGGCCGGAGCCGTAAGGAGTGAATCGGACGGAGAAGTAAAGGCAGGCCTGGCACAAAGAGAGCAGCCTAAAAAGGCGCAAGGCCCCGGGGTAACCGAGGCCTTGTGTCATATTCGGGCGACGTCCTACTCTCCCACGCACTCGCGCACGCAGTACCATCGGGGCTGAGAGGCTTAACTTCCGTGTTCGGGATGGGAACGGGTGGGT
>Ga0302270_10001086_pt1 | contig 28193 bp, 24 predicted proteins | sample III_Bog_E2_3_FD_198773 | JGI IMG/M metagenome (GOLD analysis project Ga0302270, IMG submission 198773) | Peat permafrost microbial communities from Stordalen Mire near Abisko, Sweden - III_Bog_E2_3 | ecosystem: Environmental > Terrestrial > Soil > Wetlands > Peat | place: Sweden: Abisko... | reverse complement strand
GGTGGCATTGATCGCCTCGCTGACCGGCGTCAGCGCCTTCAGGGCGCGCGGCGAGAGCAGCGGAACGATTTCTTTGACGTGTAAATCCTGCGTGCGATACATGAGCATAGATTAAAGTCCAAAGTCAAAAGTCTAAAGTCCAAAGTGAAACGCAACGCGGCCCGCGAATCTGGCCTTTGGACTTTAGGCTTTGGATTTTTCCAAAATTGGTTATTGTGCGCGGCGAGGAAACAATGACCAAAGACAAGCTGAATACCGGCCAGAAAGCCCTCCAGATCAACCTCGACGCCAAGCGCTACGGCACCTTTGCCGAGATTGGTGCCGGGCAGGAAGTCGCGCGCTGGTTTTTCCACGTCGGCAAGGCGTCCGGCACCGTGGCGAAAAACATTTCTGCCTACGACATGGCGGTGAGCGACGCCATTTACGGCCCGGCGGAGCGCTATGTCAGCCGCAAGCGGCTTCAGTCCATGCTCGATTTGGAGTTTAATCTGCTGCTCCAGCGCCTCGATAAAACGCGCGGCGACAAATGCACTTTTTTCGCCTTTGCGAACACCGTCACCACCAAGCATATTGCCAAGCCCAGCGACGAGGGCGGCCACGGCTGGCTCGGCATCAAATATCAGGTCCATCCGCACGGCGATCCTTCCAACATCATCATTCACGTCCGGCTGCTCGATGTGGACACCGCGCGCCAGCAGGAAGCCGTCGGGGTCATCGGCGTGAACCTCATTCACGGCGCGTTCTACCAGCACATCGAACCCGCCCGGCTCATCGGCTCGCTGATGGACGGCCTCAGCAGCCAGCGCGTGGAAGTGGACATGATCAAGTTTTCCGGCCCGGCTTTCACCGGTTTGGACAACCGGCTCATGGCGCTCCAATTGGTCGAGCAATGGCTCACCGAAGCCGCCATGTTCACCGCCGATGGCGAGGCCATCATCCCCAGCGAGCTGCTTTACAAAAAACCGGTTTTGCTCGAGCGCGGCAGTTTTCGGCCGCTGACGAATCCGATGCTCGACATGATGGACCGCGCGCAGGAAATGTTTTTGCAGGAGCCGGCGCTGCAGGGCGAGGCGCCCGTCGCCATGTTCGAGATGACCTTGCGCCAGTTGCAGGTGGGCGATGCGATTGACCATCGCGATTTTCTGGATCGCGTGGACACGCTCGGCGCGCTGGGCAAGCCCGTGATGATTTCCAATTTTCTCCGCTACCACCGGCTCGTGACGTATTTGTCGCGGCACACGCAAAAGCCCATCGGCCTGCCCATCGGCCTCGTGCGGCTGCGTGATGTGATGGACGAAAAATTCTACACCGACCTGCCCGGCGGCCTGATGGAATCGCTCGGCCAGCTTTTCAAAAACGGCGCTAAACTTTACGTCTATCCCTCGCTCGACAAGAAGACCGGCCAGCTGTTCACCGTGGAAAATCTCGACGTCGCGCCGCACTTGCGCCATCTCTACGCGCATCTCGTCGAAAATAGATTCATCGAGAACATCACCCGCTTCAACGCCGACAGCCTGAAAATTTATTCCGGCGAAGTTCTGGCCAAAATCCATTCCGGCGACGAAAAGCTGGCGCAGCTCATCCCCGCGCAGATTTTCGAAGTCATCAAGGCCAAAAAACTTTTTGGCTGGGGCCAGCCAACTGCGCCCGCTGAAGTTCGCTGATTAATGCTTTAGCCTGGGGCCGCATCCCCCCGCGCCGGTCACGCTTACCGGGGCGGCCGTTCGAAGTGCAGCACGCACCAGTTTTCCGCCCCCCACGACACCAGTTCGACAATCGGAATGGTGGCCGTGATGGTGGCGTGATGCGCCGCCGCCCAATCCGCCAGCGGCATCGGGCTGATCTCCGGCCAGCGGTCGGCCTTGACCACCACCCATTCGACCTCGGGCGTTGGCAGCCACGGCTCGCCGTCGCCCCGCAAATAAATGACCCGGCGCCGCCCGAACGGCCGCCAGAGGGAATAGTCGGTGTCGTTTGGCCCGGCGATGAAACCGATTTCCCGCGCGTCGTCCGGCAGGGCGGCCCGGACGGATGCCAGCACGTCGTTGCGATGGGCGTAAGCCGTGTAAGTGGTCGCGAGCCGCGCCAAGGTTTTGCTGCCGGGTCGAGCGGCGGCCAGCCGGTTGGCGACGGTCTGGGCGGGCCACAGCGGCCGGGACACGGACAGGACCAGCGCCGGCAACACGCTCGCCGCCATCAGCGCCAGAAAAATGCGCCAGGCCCGGAAGCGCAGCCAGGCCCGTTGCGCCGGCAACCGCAGCAGCGGAACCACCGCGAGGCAATAATACGGCAGCAGCAGGCGCGCGGCGGCTTCCGATCCCAGCTTCAACAGAAAGACCGCGATGGCGATCCACGCCGCGAGCGCAACGGGTGGAAACCGGGCCAAAAAGTTTTTGCCGACACCACCGCCCACGTTCATCACTGTCGCCAGCCCGCCGGCCAGCAGCAGCAGCGTGACGCCGAGGCCGAGGCCCGCGCCTTCCTCGCCGGGCAGCTCGTTGAGGCTGCCCATGAAAAAACGCGGATAATCTTCCTTCAGCCGCCGCGTCCACGCCGCCGGCAGGTGGCGGTTGATGGCCCCGCCGATGGGGCGGGCCCCCGGCAGCACGGGCGGCATCAATGAGCCCTCGGCCAGCAGCAGGCTGTTGCCCAGCAGGGCCGCCGCCGGGCTGCTCACCCGCATCTTGCCCGCGTTCAGCGGATCGCCCGTCCAGCTGCCCGTGTGGCGCTGGTTCAAGGCCATGATGGGCAGGGCCGAAACCAGCACCGCCACTCCCGCCACGGCCAGGGTGCCGGCCCGGTTTTTCCAGAGGCGCGGCAGCGCCGGTCCGACGGCAACCAGGCATGGCAGCGCCAGCGGCAGGTTGGAAAGTTTAACGCCGGTCAGCAAGGCCGTGGCCAGCAGCGCCAGCCAGACGTCGCCCACGCGGTCCGACCGCCGCGCCCGCAGGCCGAAATAAACCGCCAGCAGACAAAAAACCGCGCCGGTCAGATCGTTGCCGATGCTGCCGGCCTGGGTGGCCAAGCCATAGCCCAGCGGCAGAATCCACATCCACGTCCACGCCACCCGGCGCGCCACGCCGAGCCGCCGGAAAATGGCGAACAGCAGTCCCGGCAACAGCAGGAAGCCCAGCGCGTTGATCAAAAACAGCGCCCGGTCCGAATGCGTCAGCGTCAGCAGCGGCAGGGCCGTCCATTCCCACGCGGTGCCGGAATAATTCATCCGTTCATTGAGGCTGGCAATCCAGTGCCAGTGGCCGGCCGCCAGCCAGTTCAACATCCGGGGCAGGCGATAGGTCAGGGCGTCGTAGTTGCTGGGCGGATAAATCAGGCCGCCCAGAAAAACCAGCCCCGCCACGAGCAGGAAGATCGCCGGGAGCGGCTGGCGGAACCGGCGGACATATTTCTTAAAATCAAACCCGCGCGCCGCTCGCACCGGAACCGCGGGCTGAGTATTCCCGCCTGCGCCAGCTTCGCGCGACCTTGTCCAAAGGAGCGTGGCCGCGCCGAAAATCAATAGCGCCACCCCATAGCCGGCGGCGTTGAGCTGATGCAGCGCGGACAGCAGCCAGCCGGCGCAATTCAGGAAGGCGCAGCCGCAAATCCAGAAGGCGTAGGCGGCGGGCATGGCGTTCAGCGGCCGGCCAGGAAGTTATATTTGCAGATGCACCACAGCGCGCGGAAGCCGTCGCGCCAGCCGATTTTTTTCCCCTCGGCGTAGGTGCGGCCGTAATAGGAAATGGCCACCTCATAGATGCGCACCTTCAGGCGCGCCACCTTGGCCGTGATCTCCGGCTCAAAGCCGAACCGGTTCTCCTCGATTTTGATTTTCTGGATCACCTCGCGCCGGAACACCTTGTAGCACGTTTCCATGTCCGTCAGGTTCAAATCCGTGGCCATGTTGGAAAAAGTGGTCAGCAGCCGGTTGCCTACGGAATGCCAGTAATACAGCACGCGGTGGGCGCCCGCCCCGATGAAGCGCGAGCCGAACACCACATCCGCCTTGCCGGACAAAATGGGAATGAGCAGCTGGCAATACTCCGCCGGGTCATATTCCAGGTCCGCGTCCTGGATGATCACGATGTCCGCGGTGGCGTGGGCGATGCCCGTGCGCAGCGCCGCGCCCTTGCCCTGGTTCACCGCGTGCCGGATCAGCTTGATGCGCGGATCCATTTGGGCCAGCGGCTGGAGCTTGTCCCAGGTGCCGTCATTGGAGCAATCGTCCACGATCACGAGCTGTATTACGGGCCGCTGCGCCAGCACCACGGCGATGACCTCGGCCACCGTGGCGGCCTCGTTATAGACCGGCATCACGGCGGAGAGACACGGCGCGATATCGGCGTTGGCTTTGATTTCGGCGATTGGCACAAATCGGTTGGTTACGCCAGAAGTTCGCAAATCTGGCAGCGCGATTCAATCCGCAAATTCGCCATCGCTGTTTGGCCGTCTCATCTTGCCGCCGGTTGGAATCACGGCTGGGGTTTCGCCGGCCCCATTTTCAAAATGGCTTCCGCCAACGCCCGGGCCACCAGTTCATGGGTGGGGCGGGCCAGATGCACCTGATCGGAGAAAGTCTCCTTCACCGGCAGTTTCCCCAGCAGTTGGGTGAGCGAAAGCATGGTCACCCCGGGGCCGCAAAGTGTCGCCGCATACGCGTCCAGGCCGTGATCACTCACCACCGAACGGCCGGCGGCATCCTGGCTGACATAGGCCTGGGTGACGAGCATCACCGGCACCTGCCGGTCGCGGGCCAGTTGCAGGCACTCGTCCATGGCCCGGCGCGACGTCTTGTTGAAGGGGGCCGTTGTCGTCGCCGGCGGCTGGACCGGATGACCGGTGGTCCAGACCAGTATGCGCGGCGGCAGGGTGTGGTTCAGGAGCCGGTCCTCCTTGAACTTGAGGCCGCATTGGATCAGATAACTTTTCCACAGCCAGTCCTGCGGCCACGGACTTAAATACGACCGGTTGCGTTCGGCCGTGGTTTCGTCCATGCCTTCGTTGGTGTCATCCACCTTGAGGAGGATCAGGCTGGGCTGGTAGTTCAGGATCTTGCGCAGCAGCACTTCTTCCCGGCGCAGGCCGTAACTGGTCACGCCCAGGTTGATGCTTTCCGCGTTGCGTCCGCGCGCCCGCAATTCCACGCCCAGGCGCGCCGGATACGTGTTGCTCAAAATGTGCGAACCGACGGCGTCCCAGTATTCCACAGAACTGCCCAGCGCGAAGATCCGGAATTCGCCCGGCGGGCGCGCGCGGGAAAAAGTTTGCGCGTGAAAATCGCGGGTCGGCCCCGGCACCAGCTGCACCTGTCCGTCCGCGGTCTCCCGAAAGCCGGCGTCCGGGTCATAGCCGTAGCGAAACGCCGCCACCGCCAAGGGCGGCAGCGTGCCGCGCAGCAAAATCTCCGCCGCCAGCAGCAGCAGCAGGCACAGCCGGAATGAGGGGGAGAGGAACTGGCGCATCAGAATTGGAAGTAAATGAACGCCACGCTGCCGGCCGACGAGGTGGCCACGGCCAGGAACATCGCCGCATAGGCGCCGCCGCGCAGCCCCCACGGCCACGCGCCCATTTCCACCTCGTCGCGCGCGCGCCAGGTTCCCAGCTGGAGCGCCAGCAGCGGCAGCGCGTGGCATAGCACCCAGACCGCCGGCCGCCACCAGACCACCGCCTCGGTCCCGTGCCATTGGGCCAGCGCGCCCAGCCAGCGGAGAAAATCGCCCGGCGTGGCGCAGCGGAAAATCGCCCAGCCCGCCAGCGTGAAGCCGAACATCAGCAGGCCGGAAACCGCGGCCCGCGCGCCCGGCGCGCCGCTGAATTTTTCCAGCCCCGGCGTGAGGCGGTAGGCGATCAGCAGCGTGCCGTGATACGCGCCCCAGATCACGAACGTCCAGTTTGCGCCATGCCACAGGCCGGCGAGCAGCATGGTGAGCCAGAGGTTGAAGCACATCCGCGCCGTGGTGCCCCGGTTGCCGCCCAGCGGAATGTAAACATAATCCCGGAACCACGATGAAAGCGTGATGTGCCAGCGCCGCCAGAAATCGGACGGGCTGGTGGCAAAATAGGGGAACTTGAAATTGTGGTTCAGGTGGATTCCCAGCAACCGCGCCGAGCCGCGGGCGATGTCCGTGTAGCCGGAAAAGTCGCCGTAGATTTGCAGCGCGAACGCGAACGTGCCCAGGATGGCCCAGGGCGCATCCAGCTTGACGTCCGGGGCAAAGGCGTAGTTGGCCACCAGCGCGCAGTTGTCCGCCACAAAGACTTTCTTGAACAGCCCGATGAGAATCAAGCGCAGCCCGCGATGAAAACTTGCCGTGTCCCAGACCGCGGCCCGGTGAAACTGCGGCAGCAGGTCGTTGGGCCGTTCAATCGGGCCGGCCACGAGCTGCGGAAAAAACGCCAGGTAGGCCGCGAACACCACCGGGTCGCGCGCCGGCTGCGCCTTGCCCTTGAAAATGTCCGTCGCATAGCTGATGGATTGGAACGTGTAAAACGAAATGCCCACCGGCAGGATGACGTGCGGCAATACCCAGTCCGTCGTCCAGCCCGCTCGCCCGGCCAGCGCCAGCGCCGAGCCGGCGAAGAAATTGAAATACTTGAAAAATCCCAGGATGCCGAGATTCGTCAGGATGCTTAAAAGCAGGAAGGCCTTGCGCTGCCGCCCGGCCGGCAGCCGCCCCAGCCCCAGGTAAAGCAGCGTGAAAAAAAACGGGAAGACCGCCTCCGCCGTCAGGATCCAGTGATCCACCGCCGCGCCGTGCCGCCAGAACAGGGTATAGCCGCCCAGCCAGAGAAACGGGGCCACCGCCGCCGCCGCCACCTGTCGGACCGGCCGGCGTTCGCCGGCAATCGCCAGGCCGCAGAAAAAATCAATGATGGTGGAGGTCAGCAGCAGGGCGAGAAAACGCCCGTCCCAAAAGCCGTAAAATACATAGCTCGCCGCCAGCAGCAGCCAGATGCGACCGCGCCACGGCAGTTGCCAGTAGGCGCACGTCACGACGAGCAGCAGCAGCGCGTAGGGCCAGGAGATGAAAGACATGCCGACGGTTCCAAACGTTGAGCCGGCCCGGAGACAATCCACGGCGGCTGAAAATCGCGCCATTTATATTCGCCCGACTTGGTGCGGTCAAGCCTCCCCCGGAGCGGGCACTGGCCCGCCGCTGGTGAAAGTGACCAAAGATGACCCAAACTGCGGGTTGGCAGATGGGAGCTGGGAATTAAAAATTTAAAATTAAAAATTTGGTGCGAGGCGATGGGCGATGGGCGCGAGGTGGGAGTTGGGGGAGAGTTGAAAGTTGAAGGTTGAAAGTTAGCTGTTTTGATTTCGTGTGGTTGGTGTATTTCGCGGTTGTATTTTTTATCAACGCCGCCCCGCCGGGCCGGATTTTTTAACCGCGAAAGACACGAAATACACGAAAGGGTGGATGATAAAACTTCCGCCGCGGTTTCGTATTCTGGTTTTACGGATGACCTTCCAACCAATCCGACGCTCGATCTTTCCAAAGAAGCGGGAAGCGTGAAAGCCCTCGCCTCGGAGGAGAGGGTTTGGGTGAGGACGGTTGTTTAACCAATATTGATTTTTGTGTTTTAACGCTCGCCCTCACCTGTGTCCTCTCCCCCTGGAGAGGAGTTAACCTTGGTATGATTCTGGTTTTGCGGATGACCTTCCAGCCAATCCAGCGCTCGGTTATTCCAAGGTGCGGGGAAAAGGATGGTCAACGAGGTTTTCGGCGGGACGCCTAAAACCACCCGCGGGACGCGGATGCTACAGCGATAAAAGTTCAACGTTCAACTGCCAACTCTCAACATTCAACTTTCAACATTCAACCATCTCGCAACTGTCAGTTTCCCCATCTGCTAAGCGTGAATTATTTTCGCTGTCCCTTGAGCCATAGCGCAACGTCGGCGTGATTCATGATATCGTAAGCAATCAGTTCTTTCCCGTCGTGAATAAAAACCACCCGCCATTGCAGATGCACGCGGATTTCGTAAGAGCGCCTGGCTAATTTGCGTAGTCCCAAACCGCGATGCCGATGCGGATCACCAAAAGCACGGCCAACGTCGGCCAGGGCTTTAGCGGCTTTCTTCCGCACTTCCGCTGGCAGACTGCCCGCCGTCTTCTGGATGCGTTCCGAGAGTAAAACCCGGATCATAATTTGCCGGTGAAGGGAGTCAGCTTGCCGGCCTTGCGCGAAACGGCAATTTTCGCCAGGGCGGCAGCTTCCGCCGCCGTGGCCTGGGTCAGCGTAACGCCGTATTCTTCCAAAGCCGGGAAATCGCTGGGGCGAAACGGCAAACCGCGCAGTTTGACCATCTGCGCAAAGAACATGGATACCGCCGCCGTCGGCGTGATGCCAATTTCGCGGCAGACCTCATCCGCCTCTTCCGCGAGGGTGCTATCAATCCGCAGTCTGATTTGCTCAGTCATGCCTCAATTGTGCCACCGGGTTAACGGTTGTCAAGTTGGCCGCAATCATGGGGCGGTCCGAGGGCGTGTTTTCAAATTACGGAGCGCGGCGGGGTCGTCCGCGCCGGTGGTGGCAGATGGGAGATGGGCGCGAGGCGGTGGGCGGTAGGCGTGAGGCGGTGGGAGATGGGAGTTGGGAGTTATAAATTTAAAGTTGACGGGGCTGCGGCTGGTCGGCGACACAGCCGCGCTCCGTTTCAGCGGGGAAAAGGATGGTCAACGAGGTTTTCGGCGGGACGCCGAAAACCACCCGCGGGACGCGGGTGCTACAGCGACGTCCAACTCCCAATTTTTAATTTTTAACTCCCAACTTCCAACTGCCATCTGCCATCTGCCATCTCTTATCTCCTATCTGCCATCTCCCGCCCCAACACCTGCCGGTAGATCGCCAGATGGCCGCGGGCGATGACCTCCGGGTGGAACCGCCGCCGGGCCTCCGCCTTGGCCGCCGCCGCCAATTGCTGCGCCGGCGCGCGGTCGGCCAGCAGCCGGGCCACGCCGGCGCGGAAACTTTCCGGTTTATCCGGGTCGCAAAACAAGCCGGTGACGCCGTCGGCAATCAGGTCCGGCACGCCGCCGACGTTGGACGCCAGCACCGGCACGCCCGCCGCCATCGCCTCCAGCACCACCATCGGGCAGTTGTCCTCCCGCGTGGGCAGCACCAGCGCGCTGGCCGTCCGGAAAAACTCCAGCAGCCGGTCGCGCCCGGCAAACCCCGCGTGCTCGCACCACGCGCGCGACTTGAGCTGTTCAAAAAATTCCGCGGCGTAAGCGTCGGCGCCCGCCGCGCCGAGAAAAACCACCTTGAACTTTTTTTCCGCCGCCAAGGGGTCCAGCGCGCGGATGAAGGCGTTCTGGTTTTTGCGCTCGCAAATCGCGCCCACGCACAAAATCACCGGCGGCGCGTCCGGCGGCGGCGCGGCCGACACGTCAAAAAATCCGGCGTCCACCGCGTTGGGCAGCACCCAGGTTTGGCGCACCAAATCCTGCACCGCCGCGCGGGTGTAATTCGTGATGCACACCACGCCGTCGGTGCGCGGCAGCGTCAAGCGTTCCAGCCGGGCCGCCAGCCAGGTATAGGAAAACGGCCGCGCGCGGGTGACGGCGGCGATCAGCCGCATGTTGCCGTGCAGGGTCAGCACGTTCGGAAAGCCGGAGCAGACGGTCGCGAGGGCGGCGTAGCGCTCCGTGCCCTGGCCATGCACAATGTCTGGCTGGATTTTTTTCAACTGGCGCCGGATGGAGCGGAGGCAGCCCAGATAGCCGCCGCGCAGCCAGCCCCATTTGGGCACGACTTCCGCGTGGAAAAAAATGTTCGGACCGATTTTTTCCGGCACCGCCACCGGCTGCTGGACGCAGCAAACCACATGGACTTCGCAGTCCGGGAGCGCGGCCAGGCCGGCGAGCAGCGCCGTGGGGGCCGTGCCGAAATGCGGCAGCGGATCGGCGTACCGCCGGAATTCATCCCGGTTGTCCGGGATCACGAGGGCGATTTTCAGCGGGCGTGCCATTCCGATTTTGCGGCATCTTGCGGCTTCGTCCCGGCGGAAGAAAGTAAATTTGGCGGGAGCTGGGAGATGGGAATTAAAAATTTAAAATTAAAAATTGGGCGCGAGGCGGTGGGCGGTGGGCGTGAGGAGTTGGGAGTTGCTGGCCGTCTGGCAAGACTGTTTTGATTTCGTGTGGTGGGTGTATTTCGCGGTTGTATTTTTTATCAACGCCGCCCCGCCGGGCCGGATTTTTTTAACCGCGAAAGACACGAAATACACGAAAGGGTGGATGATAAAACTTCCGCCGCGGTTTCGTATTCTGGTTTTACGGATGACCTTCCAACCAATCCGACGCTCGATCTTTCCAAAGAAGCGGGAAGCGTGAAAGCCCTCGCCTCGGAGGAGAGGGTTTGGGTGAGGACGTTTGTTTAACCAATATTGATTTTTGTATTTTGACACTCGCCCTCACCTGTATCCTCTCCCCCTAGAGAGGAGTACACCTTTGCATGATTCTGGTTTTACGGATGACCTTCCGACCAATCCAACGCTCGGTTATTCCAAGACGCGGCGAACCCGGGGAAATAAAGTAGCCCCCGCCGGGCCGGATTTTTTAACCGCGAAAGACACGAATTACTCGAAAGGGTGGCTGACCAAGGGGCGATTCCTTTGCTGACAAATTCCCCGGCATCAGGCAACGTGAACGGTGTCCGCCGAATCCGAAACTCAAATCCAACTGATGCGCCGGCTGCAACCGCCATTTCATTCCTGACGGATTTTCTCCGCCCATGAAAATTCTTTTCAACTGTCCGCTGCCCTTCGCGCTGGCGCACGGCGGGATGCAGACCCAGATTGAGCAGACGTCCGCCGCGCTGATCGCCCTGGGCCTGGAGGTGGAACCGCTCCGCTGGTGGGATGAGCAGCAGCGCGGCGACGTGATCCATTATTTCGGGGTGGCGCCGGTGGAACAGATCCGGCTCGCGCAGGCCAAGGGTTTGCCGCTGGTGATGACCAACCTTTTCACCGCCGCCTGCAACCGGTCGGAATCCCAGTTGCGCCGGCAGGGCCGGTTCGTCCGCGCCATTTTGAAACTGCCGTTCGGCCACGGCCTCAAGCAGCAGCTCGCCTGGCCGTCCTTCCGCGAATGCGACGCCAACGTGGTCGGCCTAGAATGCGAGCGGCGGGTGCTGGAACTGGTGCACGACCGGCCGCGCGAACAAGTGGACGTGGTGCCGCTGGGCCTGGCCCCGATTTTTCTGGAAGCCGGCCGCGGCACGCGGTCGGCGGATTTTCTCCTGTGCGCCGGCACCATCACCCGGCGGAAAAACTGCGTGGCGCTGGCCCGGCTCGCCCGCGCCGCGCAAACGCCCATTTTGTTCGTCGGCAAACCGTATGCCGAGTCCGACTCTTACTGGCAGGAATTCAGCCGGCTGGTGGATGGCCGCTGGGTGCGGCATCAGCCGCATGTGGCCGATCCCGCCGCGATGGTGGCATTGCTCCAACAGGCGCGCGGGGCCGTGGTGCTGAGCGATTATGAAAACTGGTGCCTCTCCGCCCACGAGGCGGCGGCGTGCGGTTTGCCCGTGCTGCTGCCGGATCAAAACTGGTCGCGCGAACGGTTCGGCGGCCAGGCGCATTATTTTGAACGGATCGGCTTCAGCCCGCGCAACGTCGAAATCCTGAAACAGTTTTATGCCGCCGCGCCCAGCCTGCCGGCGCCGGCCATCCAGCTGTTCACCTGGGCCGATGCCGCCCGCCGGTTGAAAACCACCTACGAACGCGTGGCGAAGGCGCGCGCCGACCTTTTTTCTTGCGCCCGCCAGGCAACGTGCTAACTAGCCGCTGCGACATCCACCGCGCCACCATGCCAACCATCTCCGTCATCATCCCGTGCTTCAACGAGGAAGCCGTGCTGCCCCGGCTGTTTGACCGGCTGGGCACGGCCGCGGCCGCCTGGAAAGCGGATTACGAAATCATCTGCGTGGACGACGGCTCGCGCGACCGCACCTGGGAAATCCTCAAGGCGCGGCACGCGCAGGACCCGCGCTGGCGCTGCCTGGCGTTCGCGCGCAACTTCGGCCACCAGACCGCCGTCAGCGCCGGCCTGCATTTCGCCACCGGCGACGCCGTGGTGGTCATTGACGCGGATTTGCAGGATCCGCCCGAGGAAATTTCCCGGCTGCTGGAAAAATGGCGCGAAGGTTTTGACGTGGTCTATGCCGTCCGCCAGCAGCGCAAAGAGGGCTGGCTGAAGAAAATTTGTTACTGGGGGTTTTACCGGCTGATGGCGCGGCTGGTGCCATTTGAAATTCCGCTGGACTCCGGGGATTTCTGCCTGATGAGCCGGCGCGTCGTGGCCACCATCAACGCCATGCCGGAACGCAACCGGTTCGTGCGCGGCCTGCGGGCCTGGTCCGGCTTCCGCCAGGTGGGCCTGCCGTATGCCCGCGCCGCGCGCGCCGCCGGCGAACCGAAATACAACCTGCGCAAACTCTTCAAGCTGGCCGCCGACGGTTTGTTCTCGTTTTCCGCGCTGCCGCTGCGGCTGGCCATGCACCTGGGCCTGTGGGTTTCCGCCTTCGCCTTCCTCGGCGCGGCCTTCACGCTCGTCCAGAAACTGTTCGCCGCGCAGTTCGCCAAGATCGGCCTCGCGCCCAGCGCCGGCTTCCCCACGATTGTCATTTCCGTCCTGTTCCTCGGCGGCGTGCAGCTCATCTGCCTCGGCATCCTCGGCGAATATATCGGCCGCATCTACGAGGAGGTCAAGGGCCGCCCGCTCTGGATTCTGCGCGACAGCGCCGGCCTCGTTCCGCCGGCTTCCTCCGCCCAGAGGACGGGCGAGGATGGCCGGAGGCCGGGTCCGGGCTGAATCTTTTCGGCGCGTGAAATCGTTCCTGCTCCAGAAAAAAACGTTCCTGCTCTATTGCCTGATCGGCGGCTGCGGCACGCTGCTGGATTTCGCCACCTATTCGCTGCTGCTGAAATGTTCCGGCCTCGGCTATCAGGCCGCCAACGCCATCGGCTATGCCAGCGGCACGCTGCTTTCGTTCGGGCTGAACGCGCGGTTCAATTTCCGCGTCACCGACCGGATCGTCCGGCGGCTGGTTTGTTTCTTTGGCGTGGCGCTGCTGGGCTGGGCGGTTTCCGCCGCGCTGCTGCAACTGCTCATCGGCCATTTCCACTGTAACCAATACCTGGCCAAGCTCGCCGCGCTGGTCGTCATCGTGGTTTTGCAATACAACCTCAACCGCCGGCTCTCCTTCCGACCGGCTGCGCTCGGCTTGGAAAACCTCGCGGAAAACCGCCTCGAACCATGAAAAGCCTCGTTGTTGTCGGCGGCGGTATCACCGGCCTGGCCGCGGCGTATCTCGCCGCCCGGGCCGGCGTCCGCGTCACCGTCTTGGAAGGGGCCGACGCCATGGGCGGGCTGCTGGGCACGTTCGCGGTGGGCGGCAGCCGGCTGGAATATTTTTATCATCACGCCTTCACGCATGACATGGAACTGCGCTGGCTGCTGGGGGAGCTGGGCATTGCCGACCGGATGCAGTTCCGGCCCGCGACCATGGGCGTCTATCGGGCCGGGCAAAATTACCGGTTCAACACGCCCGCCGACCTGCTGCGGTTCCGGCCGATGGGATTGGGCGATCAGGCGCGGTTCGCGCTGACCAGCCTCTATCTCGCCCGCGTCGCGAAATGGCAGGCGAATGAAAATGTCCCTGCCCTGGACTGGTTTTACCGCCACGCCGGCCGCGCGGCCACGGAGTCGCTGTGGGCGCCGCTGCTGCGGGTGAAGTTCGGGCCGTTCGCGGAAAAAATTCCGCTGGCGTGGATGATCGGCCGGCTGCGGCAGCGCGTCAACTCCCGGCAGCGCGGCCGGGAAAAACTCGGCTACCTGGACGGCAGCTTGGCGGTGCTGCTGGAAGCGTTGTTGCGGGAACTGGAAAAAATGGGCGTCCGCCTCCAGACCAGCGCCCCGGTCCGGAGCGTTACGGTGGCCGCCGGGGAGGTGCAGTCGCTGCAGACCGCCGCCGGCGAATTTACAGCGGACGCTTTTCTGTTCACCATCCCCACCACGCACCTGGCTGAACTCATGCAGCCGGTGGCCGAAACTTACGCCGCCGAGCTGCGGCAGATCGAATATTTTAGCGCCGTGTGCACCGTGCTGGAATTGAGCCGCCCGCTGTCCTCGACTTACTGGCTGAACATTGCCGACCCGGGCTTTCCGTTCGGCGGCATCATCGAGCACACCAACCTGGTGCCCGCCGCCGCCTATCAGGGGCGGCATCTGGTCTATCTCTCGCGCTACTACGCCGCCAGCGACGAGCTGGCGCGGATGTCCACCGCCGCCACCCAGGAATTAATGCTGGCCGGCCTGAAAAAAATTTATCCCGATCTGACCGATGCGGAGATCCTCAAGGTCTCGGTTTTTTCCAGCCGCACGGCGGCGGTGGTGTGCGACCTGGATTTTTCAAAAAAAGTTCCGGCCGGCCGCGCCCCGCTGCAGCGGATGTTTCTGGCGGCCATGCCCCATGTCTATCCCGACGAACGCAGTTGCAACAACTCCGTGCGCGTGGCGGCGGAAGCCTGCCGGGTGATGGGCCTGGCCATCCCCGCCGTCCCGCGCTGCGCCTCGCTGTCGGGGCAGATCAATATGGGAGATAGCAGATAGGAGATGGGAGTTGGGCGCGAGGCGGTGGGCGGTGGGCGTGAGGCGGTGGGCGGTGGGCGTGAGGCGGTGGGAGTGCTGCGGCTGGTCGGCGACACAGCCGCGCTCCGTTTCAGCGGGGAAAAGGATGGTCAACGAGGTTTTCGGCGGGACGCCGAAAACTACCCGCGGGACGCGGGTGCTACAGCTCTCAACATTCAACTCTCAACTTCCACCTCGCACCTCGCGCCCACCGCCTCGCACCCATCTGAGACTGCCATCTCCCAACTCCTCCGGGCGCGGGACGCGTTCGCGCCCGGCCGGCGCTATCGGTGCAAGAAATACGAGACCACGGTTTCCTGTTCGATTTTGAAACCGGCCCCGGCCATCTGTTTCAGGAATTCGGCCGGCGAACTTTTCCCGGCGGGATCATCATGCAGTTCCAGGGAAATGGCCTGGATGCGGTTCCACAATTCCGGCGGCGTGCCCGCCAGCAGTTCATACTCGGATCCCTCAATGTCAATCTTGGCCAGGGCGATGGTTGGCGGCAGCCCCGCCATCACTTCGGCGAACGAGCGGATTTGGACCGGATACTTCACGCCCGCCCGGTTGAACAGGCCGGAACCGCCCGGATTCAGCTCGTCAAAAAACCATTCGGTCACGCGGGTTTGGCCGGCCACGGCCTCCTTGCGGAGATGGATGCGCTCCAGGAAACGCGGGTTGGCCAGGCAGTTCAGTTCAAACATCCGGTAGTTGGGCGGACCCGGCTCGAAGGCATGAATCTCCGCCGCCGGGTGCGTCGCGGCGGCCAGCAGGCTGAACAGGCCGATATTGCCGCCCAAATCCAGCACCACCGGCTGGCCGGCCAGCGGCTTGAGGTAATTCATCGCCCGGCCATAACCGCCGGCAAAAAACAATTCATGCACCACGTCCCAATCCCGCGTGCCGCCGCGACAGGCAATGTTGACGCCGCTGCGAAAATTAAGCAGGCGCAGCGCCGGATGCTGCCGCCGCAACCGCAAACCCAGGGCGGTCGGCCAGTTTTCAATCTGCCGGATGATATCCCAGACCGTTTTGATCTTGTTGTGCTGATAGGCGCTCATAAAGGGTGCTTCCAGAATTGCCCGCTTCAAAAAAATTTGCCGCGTGGCGGGATTGGCGGCAGATTTTTATTCGCGCCGCGGCGATTGTCGAGGAAATTGGGCGGAGGAAGGGAGGTGGCAGATACAAGATGGGCGCGAGGTGGTGGGCGCGAGGCGCGAGGTGGGAGTTGGGGGAGAGTTGAAAGTTGAAGGTTGAAAGTTAGGCGGTAGGCTTGGGAGATGGGAGTTGAAAGTTGAGGGTTGGGAGATAGCGAATTAAAAATATAAAATTAAAAATTTGGTGCGAGGCGATGGGCGATGGGCGCGAGGAGTTGGGAGTTGCTGGCCGTCTGGCAAGACTGTTTTGATTTCGTGTGGTTGGTGTATTTCGCGGTTGTATTTTTTATCAACGCCTCCTCGCCGGGCAGGATTTTTTAACCGCGAAAGACACGAAATACACGAAAAGGGTGGATGGCAAAACTTCCGCAGCAGTTTCGTGTTTTGGTTTTACGGATGACCTTCGAACCAATCCTGCGCTCGTTTTTCAAAGACGCGGGAAACGTAAAAGCCCTCGCCTCGGAGGAGAGGGTTTGGGTGAGGACGGTCAAAAAACCATTTTTGATGTGGGTTTTAACGCTCGCCCTCACCTGTATCCTCTCCCCCTGGAGAGGAGTTCACCTTTGCATGATTCTGGTTTTACGGATGACCTTCCGAACAATCCTGCACTCGATTTTTACAAGGACGCTGGGAACGAGAAAGCCCTCGCCTCGGAGGAGAGGGTTTGGGTGAGGACGGTTGTTTAACCAACTTTTGCTGGCCGGCGGGTGGTCACCATTTGTCGCCTTGGATCAGATAACTGCCATAGACGGATAACCACGGAAACCGCTGGCCGACATGGGCGGTCATCCGCCCGCTGCCGTAAATCCGGATGCGGGAAAATCCGGTCAGCCGCAACCGGCAGGCCAGCGCGTCGGGGTAATGCTGGCTCACATGGGATTTGTCCAGCAGCACGCTCAGGTGTTTCAGTTTGTTCTTGAGATAATTTGGATTGGGCGTGGTCAGCAGCAGCCGGCCCCGCAGCGACAGCACCCGGAAAAATTCCGTCAGCGTGGCGTCAATCTGTGCCGGCGGCACATGTTCAATAAATTCCCCGCCGACAATCGCATCAAAGCGATTGTTATCGACCGGAATCTGGTTGGAGAACCCGCAGAGCACCGCCTGGTAAACGGTCTGGTCCAAGGCGGCCAGCCGTTCGGGCACGCAATCCAGCCCGGTCAGTTCGCAAGCTGGATTCAAGGCCTTGAGGACAGCCCCGCCCCGGCCGGTGTTGCACCCCACGTCCAGAATTTTTTTTGCGTGCGGCGGAAAATGGGCGTGCATCTGCCGGTAGCGCGCAGGCGTGAAGGAATCGGATTCGCTGACCACTTGGGCGCGATTGGCGGCGATCAGATCATCGGCATTGTTGGATTGCATAAAACGATGATTCAGGACTAGGGTTTTTTCGTCAACACCGACTGATAGACCACATTGATCTGGCGGCGGTAATTCTCCTCAGAAAATTCGGCGGCGATTCGCTGCGAGGCCGCCTGCCCTTTTTCGCGGATAATACTCCGGTCGCGGTCAATGGTGATGATGACATCGGTGAGTTCCGCCACCATCTGCCGGCGGTGGTGGACGGGAATCAAATAGCCGCAAGCGTCGTTGACCATGATCCCCGGGCCGCCGCTGTCCGCCACCACGGGCACGCAGCCGGCCAGCATCGCTTCGGTCAAAGTCACCGGGGCGTTGTCCCGCAGACTGGGCAGCAAATAAACGTGGGTGGCCCCCAGTTCGCGCTGATAATCCTCCCCCCGGAGGCTGTCGCCAAATAGAACCTCCGATTCCAAGCCCAGCCGGGCGGTCAGTTTTTTCAAGTAGGCAATCTCGGGGCCGTGGGCGCCCAGCCGGTATTGGAAGGCGACACCGCTTTCTTTGGCCAGCGCCAGCGCTTCCAGCGCCAGGGCCACGCCTTTGCGTCCCTCCATGTTGCCCGCCGCGAACAGGCGCAGCGGGCCGGTCACGGGTTTATCGGCCGCAAAGCGGGAAAAGCCGGCGGCTTTGTCCGCCGAATGAAAAGTGGCCATCAGCCGCGAGATGCCCGCGCCCGAACCGCGCAGGGCGGTCACCAGTTGTTCCGTTTCCGCGTTGGCCACAAAAACATGGGCGGCGGCGCGGAGGCTGCGGCGAACCCTCGGGGAAAGCCGGGAGACAACGTTGGACGCCATCCGCGCCAGTTCAAACGCGCCCGCCACCGGGCTTAACAGCGGCAGCAGCGGCAGCGGAAAATGTTCGTTGCCGCCGATGGGGCCGAAGACAAAGGGGACGCCGAGCTGCCACAGCGGCGAGCCCACCCGCCAGGTGACATAGGTGACATGATGCACCACGTCGAATTTCTCCGCCGCGTGCAGCGACCGGGCCAGCGGCAGGATGGCCCGGGAAAACTGGAGGTATTCCTGCCAGCTCTGGAGCCGCGCCCGCATCCGGTTCGGATGCCAGGGCTGGCATTCCCCGGCAAAGACGAAGTGGAGGTTGGCGGGAACCAGTCCCTCGGCGGCGGCGCGCTGCATTTCGGCCTCGCCGCGCCGGCCCGTCAGCACCCAAAGCTCATGCTCCCGCGCCAGCGCCATGAGCGCGGACCAGCCGACGTAATTTTCCGACCCTTGATACGGGCTGCAGGCAATGGCGGAAACCAGGATTTTCATGGGGAGGAGGAGAGGGTGGCAGATAGCAGATAGGAGATGGCAGATGGGAATTAAAAATTAAAAATTGGGAGTTGAACGTTGGTCGCTGTAGCACCCGCGTCCCGCGGGTAGTTTTCGGCGTCCCGCCGAAAACCTCGTTGACCATACTTTTCCCCGCTGAAAATTCCTGAAGTCGCCGGCATCGAAAGTCGGTTGGCAATCCCCAGTGGGCGACGGGTTGGATTCAGCATGATTGATCTTGAAACGATCAGGGGCGGGCGGCAATGAATTTTTCCACGCGCGGCCAGACTTCGTTCACCGTCAGCTCCGTAATGCAGCGCGGCGCCGGATAGCGGCAGTAGTCCGAACACGGCTTGTAGGGACACGCCTTACCCTCGATCCATTCCGCCGTCGGCGGCAGCGGGGCAAACCATTCCGGCAGTTGCGGCCCGAAAAGGGTCAGCGTCGGCACGCCGCAGCAGGCTGCGAGATGTCCGGGGCCGGAATCGTTGCCGATGAACCGGCGGGCGCCGTCAATCAGGGCCAGCAGTTCCGTGACGGTGCGCGGGCAGGCCACCGCCGGCTCGTCATGGTTCCGCCACCAGTCGGCTTGGTTGGGATCGCAGGCCACCTGCACCCGGAGATTTTTTTCGCGCAAACGCCGGACGGTCTGCCGGTAATTTTCCAGCGGCCAGACGCGGGCGGGCAGGCGCGCGCCACTGTGGATCAGCACCCAGCCATCCGGGGCGGATGCGGGCACGGCGAGCTGTTCGCGCGGCGGCAGTTCCAGGCCCAGCGCCCGGCCGGCGATGCGCCAGGATTCATAATGATGCGCCAGCGGGCCGGGCCGGATGAGCGGCCGGGTCAGCAGAGCCTGGCTGCCCAGGCGCGGGAAACCGAGCCGATCCTGGACGGCAAAACATTTCAGCAGCAGATGGTCGCGCGGATCCCAGCGGGCGCTCAAGCCGGCGGCAAATTGTCCGCCGCCCAGCGTGCGCCGCAGTTGGAAGAGTTCCCGCCAGGGCCAGCGCCAGAGCTGATACTTGTCCTTGAAAGTGGTCCACGGGGCGTTGAAGGCGGCCACCTCCACGCCCGGCCAGAAACGGGGTTGCAGTTCCCGGGCGTAGGGTTTGGCGAGCAATGTTACCGCGTATTTTTCCGTGGCCGCGCGGATGAACGGCGTGGCAATCACCAAGTCGCCCAGGCCCCACAGTTCAATGATGAGCAGTTTGGGCTTCACACAAAATCCCTGGGTTCCATGGTGGAGAGTTTAACGCGAGAAGGCCGGCCGGGCCGGAAAGGGCAGTGGCGGCCGGGCGGGCACCGGGACCTTTCGTTCCAGCGGCCTAGGCCGGCAGATGCCATGGTTCAAGGCGAGGCTCAGGCCGATGAGTCCGCCAAAGCCTGGAACACCCAGCACCATATCGCCATAGATAAAAAGAAAGCCAATACAGCCCATTACAAAAGTGGCAATCAGATAGCGGTTCAACTGCTGGATGGCGGGATCGCCATAGCGATAATTGCGCCAGAGCACATGGAAGCCGGCCGCCCAGAACCAGAGCCACGCCAGCACCCCCCAGATGCCGAAGGGCAGGATCACAGAGATTGGCCCGCTGTGGAAATCGCTGGCCAGCGCCAGGCCTTGCTGGGCGGGATCAATGACTTTGAATGAATTGTCCTTGGTCATCACTTCGTCGTAGGTCTCGGATGAAAAAGAATATCCCTTGCCCAGCAGCAGATGTTCTGGAATTTGAGGCAATAGGGCGTTCCACATCGCCAGCCGCCATTCGGAGGAGTTATCGGCACTCAACCGGGCTTCCATGGATATGTTCACGGGCAGAAAAGATAGCGCCCGTTGAAAATTGACCGGCAGGTGCGAGGCTAGCGGCACTAACACCGCACTTGCCACAATGCCCGCCATGACCAAGGGTAGCAGCAACCGGGTGCGATACATCCTTTCCATGAAAAACAATGCTGCAAAAATCTCCACACAGCCAATGATGTTGTTGCGAAACCCACCGAGAAAGACCATCACAAAAGACAGGGTGAAAACCACGGGCCGCCACAATTTGCCTGCCATAAAAACACCCCGGACGCCATACCGAAAAATCATCCAGGTGAACATTGCATAGCCCGTGCCAGAAAACCCGGTTAGCCGGGAGGTCGTCCAATCCATGTTGGAATTTCCCAGCGTGTCCAGCGTCCCCGGATTGCCCGGTAGGACCAGGTAAATGAAGTGCAGCGGTCCCGGAACGAGCGTGTAGAAGTCTGAGAAAATATTCAGAAAGGAGCCGGCGCAAAAAAGTGCGACGTAAAAAATCGCCTTCTCCTTGGGAATGGTCCGGGCCGTGAGGGCAAAGAAACTGAGGATGCCGATGATGAGGTTTACGTATTTCTTGCCGCCAAAGACATCGGAGCCAAAGGATCGCAAGCCAAACCCGCCGGTCAGCTTCGCCGTGATGTAAATGACCGCCAGCATGACCAGCAACGACCATTTGACGGACGGGGCCGGAATGAAATGCCGGTCCCGGCTCAAGATCCGTTCCACCACCGAAATGCTGAGGCTGATGACCGCCATGGCCGTGAACAGGTTGGGCCGGCCCGGCAGAAAAAACAGCGAGATGGGCGCGCCCCAACTGAAGATCAGCAGCTCGTAATGCCACCGCATCAGCAGGGGGAAAATCAGGAAGGCCGCCAGCACGCCAACGATTCCGAAGGACTGGTAGTCCATCGTGTTCGTGAGGTTGACCAGCGTGTAGCCGATGAACATGGCCAGCGGCACGCAGATCGCATAGGTGATCAGCGACCGCACGAGGGCCGGCGCGTTGTTGAATTGATTCATCCGCTGGTGGATAATTTATCCCATCCGCCGCCGCCGCCGCAACCGCAATCAGGGGAAAGATGGAACTAGGAGTTGGGCGCGAGGAGGTGGGAGATGGAAGTTAAAAATTAAAAATTGGGCGGTGGGCGGTAGGCGCGAGGTGGGAGTTGGGGGAGAGTTGAAAGTTGAAGGTTGAAAGTTAGCTGTTTTGATTTCGTGTGGTTGGTGTATTTCGCGGTTATATTTTTTATCAACGCCGCCCCGCCGGGCCGGATTTTTTAACCGCGAAAGACACGAAATACACGAAAGGGTGGATGATAAAACTTCCGCCGCGGTTTCGTATTCTGGTTTTACGGATGACCTTCCAACCAATCCGACGCTCGATCTTTCCAAAGACGCGGGAAGCGTGAAAGCCCTCGCCTCGGAGGAGAGGGTTGGGGTGAGGAGGTTGTTTAACCAATATTGATTTTTGTGTTTTAACGCTCGCCCTCACCTGTGTCCTCTCCCCTTGGAGAGGAGTTAACCTTGGTATGATTTTGGTTTTGCGGATGACCTTCCAGCCAATCCAGCGCTCGGTTATTCCAAGGTGCGGGGAAAAGGATGGTCAATGAGGTTTTCGGCGGGACGCCGAAAACTACCCGCGGGACGCGGGTGCTACAGCGTTCAAAGTTCAACCTTCAACCTTCAACTTCCACCCCCCGCCTCGCGCCAGCTCCCTCAACACTCTTGCCAGCCGCGCGGTTTTAACGCAGCATCAGCCCCGAACCGGATCTGACCGCCATTACTGTTTCATGGAATTGACCATCCTGATGCCGTGCCTGAACGAGGCGGAGACGATTGCCCGCTGCATCGCCAAAGCGCAGCGCGGCATCGCGGCGGCCGGCGTGTCCGGCGAAATTCTCATCGCCGACAACGGCAGCACCGACGGCTCGCAGGCCATCGCGGAAAAACTCGGCGCCCGCGTCATCGCCGTGCCGGAAAAAGGCTACGGCAACGCCCTGCGCGGCGGCATCGCGGCGGCCCGGGGCAAATACATTCTCATGGGCGACGCCGACGACAGCTACGATTTTTCCGAGGCGGACCGGTTCGTCAAAAAATTCTCGGAAGGCTACGACCTCGTCATGGGCTGCCGCCTGCCGGTGGGCGGCGGGCGGATCCTGCCGGGCGCGATGCCGTGGAAAAACCGCTGGCTCGGCAACCCGTCGCTCTCCTTCATCGGCCGGCTGTTTTTCAAATGTCCCGCGCATGATTTTCATGCCGGACTGCGCGCCTTCACCAAGGCGGCGCTGGAGCAGATGGAATTGCAGACCACCGGCATGGAGTTCGCCTCGGAAATGGTCATCAAGGCCACGCTCAAAAAATTCCGCATCGCCGAGGTGCCCATCACGCTGCACCCGGACGGCCGCTCGCGGCCGCCGCATTTGAAGCCGTGGCGCGACGGCTGGCGGCACCTGCGCTTCATGCTGCTCTACTCGCCGCGCTGGCTGTTTCTGATGCCGGGGCTGGGGCTGTCGCTGACCGGCGCGGTTTTTTCCGTGGCGCTGGCGTTCACCACGTTTCGTTTCGGCGCGGTGGTGTTCGATGTCGGCACACTGGCCGTGGCGTGCATGACGGTCATCATCGGGTTCCAGCTCGTCGCCTTCGCGTTTTTCACCAAGGTGTTCGCCATTGCCGAAGGGCTGCTGCCCGACGACCCGAAGCTCACCCGCGCCTTCAAAATTTTCACGCTCGAGAAAGGCATCCTGCTCGGCCTCGCCGTGCTGCTGACTGGCCTGGGATTATTGCTGCGGGCGCTGTGGATCTGGCACGGGGCCAGTTTTGGTCCGCTGCCGGACATGGGCGAAAACCTGCGCCGGCTGATTCCCGCCACCACGCTGATCGTCCTCGGCATCCAGACGGTATTCTCCAGTTTTTTCATGAGCGTGCTGGGGCTGCGCACCGTCGGGCGCAAACCGCCGTCGCTGGAGCCCGCCGCGGTTTCCCGGCCCCGATCAACCCCCGGCTGATTTAAATTCCCATGACTCCCGTTGACCGCGTCTTGCAACGCTGGCGCATTGGCAAAGCCGCCAAATACATCGCGCCCGGCGCGCGCGTGCTGGATATCGGCAGCAGCGACGGCGTGCTGTTTCAACGGCTGGGCGCCCGGCTGGCCAGCGGGCTGGGCGTGGACCCGACGTTGTCGGAGGATCACGACCTCGGCCGCATCCAGTTCAAGGCCGGCTATTTTCCCGCCGCCATTCCCGCCGGCAGCGAACCGTTTGATGTCATCACGCTGCTCGCCGTGCTGGAGCATTTCCCCGAGGCGGCGTATGCCAGCCTAGGCGCGGATTGCGCGCGCTGGCTCAAGCCGGGCGGCCGGCTGATCATCACCGTGCCGTCGCCGCTGGTGGATCATATTCTCGCCGTCCTGAAATCGTTGCGGCTGATTGACGGCATGAGCCTGGAGGAACATCACGGCTACGACATCCGGCGCACGCCGGCGGTCTTCGCGCCGCACTTCCGCCTGATCCGCCACCAGCGTTTTCAACTGGGTTTGAACCATCTGTTCGTATTCACGAAAGTTGAAGGTTGAAGGCACGCCCTCACCTGTGTCCTCTCCCCCTGGAGAGGAGTTTTGCACTCCAGCTGCCGGTGACTCGATTGGCTGTCCGTTCAATCCAGCGCTCGATTTTTCCGAAATTCAACGCCAAGCCGCAAAGATGCAAAGACGCAGGGAACGTCACTCCCTCTCGCCCAACTTCTAGCTTCTAGCTTCCAATTTTTAATTTTTAACTCCCAACCGCCCACCGCCTCGCGCCTCGCGCCTCGCGCCCATCTTCCCTCTTCCCTTTGCCCCGGCCCGCTGGCAGGATGGCGGGCGTCCGCATTTCCGATGAGCCGGCTGAAAAAATTCTCCCGCAACCTCGCCACCAGCTACCTGCAACTGGGCGTGAACGTGGTCTATTCACTCGTCTCCATCCCGCTCATCCTGCACTGGCTGCCCCGCGCGGAGTTCGGAATGTGGGCCGTGCTGGTGCAGTTGATGGGCTACGTGTCCGTGATTGACCTGGGCATGACCTCCGCCGTGAGCCGGCTGCTGGTGGATTACAAGGACCGGCGCGGCGACGGCGGCTACGGCTCGCTGGTCAAGACCGCCTTTCTGGTCAGCCTCACCCAGGGCCTCATCATCCTGGCGGCGGTGACGGTGGGCGCGCCGCTGCTGGCGGAGCTGATGAAAATTCCCGCCGAACACCAGGCCGTGTTCATCACGCTGCTGCGGGTGCAGGGCCTCATCACCGCCTTCACGTTCTCCCTGCGACCGCTGGGCCTGATGCTGGATGCCCACCAGCGCATGGACATCATGAACAACTACAACAGCTATAATTTGGTGGCGCAACTGGGCTTGCTGGCGCTGTTTCTCAACCGGGGCTTGGGCATCTATTCGTTCCTCTATGCCGGGGTCATTTCCGCCGTGATCAGCCCGCTCTACCTGGTCTGGCATTGCCGGCGTTTGGGGGTGCTGCCGCAGGCGGGCGAGTGGGGCCGGCTTACCCGGCAGAAATTTCGCGAGGTGTTCAGCTTTGGTCTGGATGTGTTTTTGTTCGGCCTGGGCGGACAGCTCATCCTGTCCAGCCAGACGATCATTGTGTCACGCTGCCTGGGATTGGACCTGGCCGCCGTATGGGCAGTGGGCACCAAGGTTTTTAATTTCTGCCTGCCGCTGGTGCTGCGGCCGCTTTATATGTCCATGCCGGCGCTGGCGGAGATGATCGTCCGTCAGGAGCGGGAACGCCTGCGCTCCCGGTTCGAGGGACTGGTGGTGCTGACCGGCAGTCTGGGGGTTTATCTGGGCATCTCCTACGCCTTGTGCAACAGCCTGTTCGTGGGCCTCTGGACGCATGGCCGCATCACCTGGTGGGCCGGGAATGACGGGCTGCTGGCCGTTTGGCTGGTGATCATTTCGATTCAGTCGGTGCATTGCAATTTAACCCTGGTGGCCAAACAAATCGGCGGCATTCGCTATATCTTTTTTGCCGAAGGCTGCTGCTTTGTATTGCTGGCCGGATTTTGGGGATCACGCTGGGGCGTGCCGGGAATAGTCAGCCTGTCAATTCTATGCACGACGGCTTTTTCCTTCCAATACGGCCTTCGCCGGAGCTTGAAATACTTTCAGATGGGAGTTGGAGCAGCCGTCTCCCGCTGGCTGCTTCCGGGTTTAAGACTGGCGCTCGCCTACGGCGTTTTGGCGGTCATGGTCTGGCTGGCAACCAAACAACTAACGCCGCTGCCCCGGCTTGGTGTCCATGTGGTGGTGGCACTGGTCCCCGGGTTGTTTTTGTTTCTGCGCCTGGGTTGCCGGCCCGAAACCGTGCAGGAACTTTCGGCCCGGCTGCCCGGTCCCGCCAACAAATGGCTGTTATTTATTGCCGCCGCCGCCTAGCCTTGGTTCCTAAACGATGCCCAGCCGCCATTGCCCGGATGATGACGCCATGACCGCCCTATGAACCGAGTGATCGCCTACCTCAAAACCTTGCAGCATTATCGGCAGCAGGTGGGCTGGCCGGAAACGGTCGGGCTGCTTGGGGCCGTCTTATCCGTTAAAACCGGCAACGCGGCAAGCCCGCAAGCCCGCAAGCAATTGGAGCGCTGGGTTTTTTTCCAGAAGCTGGCCTGCAATGAAAAAATGACGGCCGTCCAGTTCAGCCTGGATGAATGCCGGGTGACTTATGCCGCACGGCCGGCGGCGGAACGGCCGGTCACTTTGACCTTGCGAATTCCCAGCTCCGTCTCCAGCGACTCGCTCGTGTTTGAACAAATTTTTCTGCGGGGCGAATACCAGCACGTGCTGGACTGGTTTGCGAGCGTTAAACCAGCCGGTGCCGTGGCCCGGATTCTGGATGTGGGGGCCAACATTGGCTGCGCGGCCTTGTTTTTCCATACCCAATTTCCGGCCGCGGAAATGTTCTGCCTGGAACCGGAGCCGGGCAATCAGGCGCGCCTCACCGCCAACCTGGCCTTGAATCCGGGCGCGAAAATTAAAACCCATTCGGCGGCCATCTGGACCGCCTCCGGCCGGCTTCGCTGCGTCCATGATTTTCGGGAGGGCCAAGAATGGGCGGCGCGGTTTGTGGAACTGAACGATGCCGATCAAGCCGACAGTGTGGCCGCGGTGGATATTTGGCAGCTGGCAAAACTGGCGGATTTCAGCCAGGTGGATTTGCTTAAAATGGATGTCGAAGGGGCCGAGGCCGTTTTATTGCACGACGGAGAATTCAAGCGGTTCCTGACCGAAAAAGTTTCAATGGTGGCCATGGAAATCCATCCTGAATTCATTTCTTTCCCGGAGTCGGTGGCCATTTTGGAGTCGCTGGGTTACCAGACCCGGATCGTGGATGAGTTTGTGTGCGGCGTTAACCGCAACCGATGATGGCGTCCGACTAGCCATGAGCCCAAGTTTTAATCCCATCTCCGTGGTCATCCGGACCAAAAACAGCGCGGCCACGCTGGACGACGTCATTGCCGGACTGGGCCTGACCGGGGATGATGAATTGATCGTGGTGGATTCCGGCTCGCGGGACGCCACGCTTGAAATTGCCCGCCGCGCCGGGGCCAGGATTGTGGATTTCAGCCGGGAACCCTTTTCCTATGGCAAATCCCTGAACGTGGGCTTTGCGGCGGCCCGGAATGACTGGGTGCTGGCCCTCAGCTCACATTGTATTCCGGCGGCTCCGGATTTGTTGGGCCGCTACCGGCGTCAACTGGATGGGTTGGCCCCGGAAATCGCCGGCATCACCGGCACGGCGGTGGTCAGCCGAACCCGGGATTTGAAAGCCGATGCGCCGCCGGAAATTTGTAGGCCGGCGGATTTCGCCCGGGGCGTTTATTTCACCGGCATCAATCCCAACTGCCTTTATCGCCGGGCGGTCTGGGCCGGCCGGCCGTTCGCTGAACAGATCGCCACGGCGGAAGATTTGGAGTGGTGGCTGTGGGCGTTCCGGCACGGTTATTCCCTGATGCGCGACTTCGGGGCGGTGGTTTTATACCGCTCCCGGCTGGGATTTTTTGGCATGGTCAAAAAAGGATATCGGGAAACCCGCGTGGGCATGAGTCTGGTGCCCAACCCGCCGTTCACGCTGCTGGATCTGACGCGGACAGTTTTCTGGAGCGTTGCGGCCGCGGTCCGGTTCCAGATTCCCCCCGGCCAGGCTCTGGGGCGGATAGGCTATTCCACCGGCATTTATTGGGCCCGCAGGGGAATCGGCAAGGGAGGCGGGGGGGGGAGTTGAAAGTTGAAAGTTGAAGGTTTGGCGCGAGGCGCGAGGTGGATGTTGAATATTGGTTGATGGTGGCTGTCTGCCAAGACTGTTTTGATTTCGTGTGGTTGGTGTATTTCGCGGTTGTATTTTTTATCAACGCCTCCCCGCCGGGACGGATTTTTTTAACCGCGAAAGACACGAAATACACGAAAGGGTGGATGGCAAAACTTCCGCAAACTTCGCGCTCTTCGCGCGAAATAGATCTCAACAGTCCGGGAGATGGGAGCGAGGCGGATGGGAGATAGCAGATGGGAGATGGGTGATGGGTGATGGGCACGAGGAGTTGGGAGTTGCTGGCCGTCTGGCAAGACTGTTTTGATTTCGTGTGGTTGGTGTATTTCGCGGTTGTATTTTTTATCAACGCCGCCCCGCTGGGCCGGATTTTTTAACCCCGAAAGACACGAAATACACGAAAAGGGTGGATGGCAAAACTTCCGCAGCCTTCGCGCTCTTCGCGCGAAATAGATTCCAACAGTCCGGGAGATGGGTGCGAGGCGGATGGGAGATAGTAGATGGGAGATGGGCGATGGGCGTGAGGAGTTGGGAGTCGCTGGCCGTCTGGCAAGACCGTTTTGATTTCGTGTGGTTGGTGTATTTCGCGGTTGTATTTTTTATCAACGCCTCCCCGCCGGGACGGATTTTTTTAACCGCGAAAGACACGAAATACACGAAAGGGTGGAT
>Ga0302270_10001082_pt1 | contig 28228 bp, 22 predicted proteins | sample III_Bog_E2_3_FD_198773 | JGI IMG/M metagenome (GOLD analysis project Ga0302270, IMG submission 198773) | Peat permafrost microbial communities from Stordalen Mire near Abisko, Sweden - III_Bog_E2_3 | ecosystem: Environmental > Terrestrial > Soil > Wetlands > Peat | place: Sweden: Abisko... | reverse complement strand
CTCCGGGCATCCCTTCCGTGTTCTTCCATCGGCCCGCAAGGGCCGATGGCCAGCCTGGACACCCTCCGAATCGCTTCACCCCCTGGACCCCTGCCGGCTTCTGCCGGGCTCGCATTGGCCCCTTCGGGGCCTCGCTCGGCGGGGTTGTTCCTGGTTGGGTTACGGATGAGTCCTGCCCAGTCGGCAAGCTAAAGCGAGCCGCCCGCGACGCCGACGGGGGACCGGGGGGACCGCTCGTCTCCGGATTGCCCATCCGTGCTTCCGCAACCAACCCAACAACCTGACCAGACGGTATCAACCCTCCCGCCGCCACGGCGCATCGCCGTGCAGGCGGGCGCGCCGACCAAGATGTCCTGACAACCTTCTTGCGTGAGCCGTTCCGTTGCTGGGGTGTGGGGGACGGCAGTCCACCACGAAGGCGCGGAGTCCAGGGGAGAAGGCCTCAGTTCTCCCCTGGCGCGGTACAGGGCCGCGCAGGCCCTGTGAAGCCAGGCGCCTGCGAAGGCGCAAAAACGGAGGCCGCGCCGCCAGGCGCAAAGAAAGACCAGCGGAGCGGAACCCGTACGTCAGGACGGAACCCCGCAGAACGGATCCTCCGTCCCGTCCTCGTTCCAGACGTGCTCGAGCGCACCCGCGACCTTGCGCGCGACCTCCGGACGGATCCTGTCCGCCACGAACCCCAGCGCCAAGTCGATCCCCGCCGTGATTCCGGACGAGGTCCAGAACTTCCCGTCCACCACCCACCGCGCCTTGCGGATCCACCGCACGCGTGGACCCTGCGACACCACCCAGTCCCACGCCAGCTTGTTGCTGGTCGCCTCGCAGCCGTCCAGCACCCCCGCCCGAGCCAGCAGCGCCGATCCGGTGCAGACGCTCAGGACCGTTCCCGCCGTCCCCACAAGCTCCCGCAGGAGGTCCAGGAAAGCCGCATCTTCCACCAGTCCCCGTGTCCCGAATCCACCCGGGACCAGCAGGATGTCCTGCGCCAGGACGGATTCCACCGGGCGGGTGTCCACCCGGGCCCCCGTGGAGCTGGTCACGAGCCCTCCGTCACGCGAATGGTAGGAGATGCCGAACTGCGCCTCCAACTTGGAGAACACCTCGGTGGGCCCCAACGCATCCAACGTCGTGAACCCGTCGAACAGAAGGACATGGATGTGTGGCATGCGTGGTGCCTCCTTCGGGGGAGAAAATAGGAGCCCTTCTGCCTTGGGCGCTTCGCTTGGTTTACAGGGGCATTGCTGCAGCCCGGGCCGGCCGCGCCGCACCTCCCCGTCCAGCTACGACGGTAAATGCGTGAGCAACAAGACCACCCCGTCCAGCTGCGCCGGCCACCCCTCCAGAGGAGGGGAATTGCCGTAGTGGAAGGTGCCGCAGGCCACTCGTTGATTCCCCTCCCTTGGAGGGGTGCCCCGAAGGGGCGGGGTGGTCGCTCGCGCCTTCTTCCCCCGAGCCTTGGTGGCGGCCAGGGGCTCGGAATGTTCTCTATACCTCGATCTTGAAGCCTAGATCGATGTCGCTGGCGGGTTGGCCACCTCGGATTCCCCAATTCTCCGTTGGGCCCTCCTGGAGCATGACCAAGACATGGTCCGGGGGAATTCCAAACGGCTCCAGGTTGGCCACGATCGCCTTGTAGAGATTCCGCTTGGCCGCGATGGACCGACCTGCAAAGGCGGAGATCGTGATGTGCGTGTAGAACTCCGGCTTGGCCTTGGCCGGGGGGCACGCGAACCGATGCGGCTCGTGGACGTGGAGCCGAACGTTTCGATCGCCGGGCAGGATCTTGAACGCTTCCTGCAGGGCATCGTGGATGGCTTCCATCAGCGCCACTTCCTGCTCCGGCTCATACTTTCGACGCACCTCGATCATGACACTTGGCATGCACGGCCTTTCGGTTCATCGGAGAAAATACGCCGTCGCCTGCTCAAGGTCTGAGAAGCTCAGATTCTGGCCAAAATCTGTCGTTTCGCCACCGCGATGGATCAAGACCGAGGCCTGGAACCCCGCGCGATTCGCGCCGAGGATGTCCTTCTCCTCGTTCCCCACGTAGACCATCTGGCTGGGTGCGACTCCCAACGCCTCCGCGAGCATCCGGTACCCCACCGGAGAAGGCTTTCGGTACCCGACGTCCACGGAGGTCAGCAAGACGTCCACCCAATCCCGGAATGGGGAAATGTCGCGCTCGACAAACGCCTTCGGCATCCCGTAGGCGACGTCCGTCAAGATCCCGATCCGAACCCCCCGCTCCTTGAGCGCCGTCAGGGCAGCGATGGTGTCCGCATAGAGAACGGCCTTCTGCTGAAAATACGAGAAGAATCCGTTCGAAATCGCCTCCTGCAGTGAGGTATCCACGGCAATGGCTTCGCAAATCTCCGAAAAGATCCGTTGCGCGGAACATTCCACTTCCCGTGGATGCAGCCGCGTGTTGTGCCGTGCCAAGATTTCCGAAGCCACGCCGAGGCTCGAATCACTCCCAGGACAGCCCGCCGCCATGAATCCGCGGGTCAACGCCTGCTGGTAATGAAGGCTCCAATTCAAGGGGACACCCTCGTAATACAGGAGGGTGTCGCCAAGATCAAATGTGATGGATTTTAGCATGTGGGAGTGGGAGGACGTTCGTCAGGTTCATTTTATGCTCTCTTCAACCAGTTTTCGAATCAGAGGATGTACATTTTCTTTTGTCGATCTGGATTGGGGAACAAATAGTGTTGCTACAAAATATCTTAGTTTTGGGTATTCTATGATACGTATTTCACCGTCCTGGTCAATTCCAGATACGAGAAATTCTTTGTGGTTTAGTTTTTCCGCAAACTTTGGATTGATCCCGAATTGGCAATAGTAATCTTCCGTGCTCTTGACCCGTTGGTAGGCGTTGTGTGTTACGGTATTTTCTCTTATCTTCACTTCCATGGAAGTGCCCGAAAGGGAGCAGGCCAATTTACTGATAAAAAGAAAATCGGATGATGAATCATATTCTTCATGCTGAGCTTCTTTGATATTTAATATGTTCCGCGCGAATTCAATAATTGCATGTTGAAAACCTGCACAAGTTCCTAGATGTGGAATATTGTTTTCGCGTGCAAATTGAATAGCGGATAGCGCCCCGTTCAAGCTTTTAAACGGACTTCCTGGAGCACTCCAAAGTCCGGAAAAGCCATAAAGAAGATTTTTATTGGTGCTGATTGAAATTGTATCAACCCATTGGTATTCGAATCGAAATTTTTCTTTCAACCAATCCAATGACTTTTCGAGCATGGAATGAGGTGCAAAGTTTTCATGCCGCTCTCCAATGATTCCAATCACTTTTGGCATTTTATTTCCATTCGTTTGTGCTTTTCCGCGCAGTGCGTCTATGACCCATATTCACCGCGCCGCGGGGAATCGGCGCAACAATGAGTCCGTGATCGCGGTGGAACTGGACAACATCATCGGCGGATCTCCCTGCACGTGGCACTGAGGGAAAAATGAAGCCAAGAATCTAATGCAATCCGCACCCACCGGTCAGAGGTGGGGGCCTGCTGCCCTCCCCTTCCACTCCCCTAGCCAGACAGTACCAACCCACCCGCCGCCACGGCGCATCGCCGTGCAGGCGGGCGCGCAGATTTTGACGCACCGCCATCGCCCACCACGTCCGCCGTTGAATCTCGCTAGGGTGCAGGGGGACGGCAGTCCCCCGCGAGGCCCGGGGATTCCCAAGGGGCCGGGCCAGCGGTCCCTTGGGCCGGGGACTGGGGCCGGGCAGGCCCCAGAGAAAGCCGGCGCCTGCCAAGGCGCAAAGAGAACCAGCATAGCGCAGCGGGCATGTCACTGCCCCACAGGAGGCTGCCACAGTTCGACCTTGTTGCCCTCGGGATCAAGGACCCAGCCGAATTTCCCGTATTCGGAGTCGTCCGTCTTTTCCAGCACGTTGCATCCTTCGTCCCGAAGCGACTGCAGCAGTGCGGTCAAGTCCTCCACGCGGTAGTTGACCATGAAGGGCGACCGGCTGGGCGCGAATTGTCCGCCATCCGCGGCGCTGATGCACCACGCGGTCGTTCCCTTCGTGGGACTGCCCGCCGCGTCGGCCCACTCGAACGCCGTGCCTCCCCACTCCTGGACATCGATCCCGAGGTGCAGCTTGTACCAAGCCCGCAGTCCCACAGGATCCTTCGCCTGGAAGAAGATCCCCCCGATCCCCGTGACTCTAGCCATCCAAGCCTCCCATGCGAAACCGAGAATCTATACCTATCCCCCCAAAATCCGCTCCACGCAATCCGTCCGCATAGTGGATCATGGCCGCGCCGCAGGCGCAAACAGCCAGCGCACCAAGCCCGCGCAGTGTCAGCCCGAAGGGCCCCCGCCAACGGCGGCCCGATGTTCCCCGGGCGCCACGCCGAACCGTTCGCGGAACACGCGATTGAAGTGCGCGATCCCGTTGTAGCCCACCGCGAAGGCGATCTCGGAGACCGTGCGGTCGGTGGTGCGCAGGAGCCGCGAGGCTTCCGTCAGGCGCAGTTCGTTGAGGTAGGCCTTGAAGGTGGTGCCGAACCCTTCGCGCAGGATCTCCGGGAGCCGGGAGCGGGGGATGCCGGTCTCGCGGCAGATCGTGTCCGCGTCCAGCTCGCCGCGCTGGTAGTTGGAGGCCAGGTGCGCCGCCAGGCGGTCCCGGAGTTCGTCGGATTCCGACCGCATCCCCAACGGTGCGGGCGGGAGGATGGGCGCATACGGGGGAACCACGTCGACGCTTTCCGTCTTCCGTCTCCGGCCCGAGGCCAGGCGGAGCCCGAACAGCGACCAGGCGAAAGCGGGAAGCCACCAGACCCAGATTCCCGCCAGGTGCCGGTGGCGCACCATGCTCACCGATCGGATCAGGACGGTGTCCACCCGGCCGTCGGCCGCGACCCCGCCCGGGACCGCCTGGATCTCGAACGCCACCACATGGCCGAGCTTGCGCGCCGTGTCGGAGACCGGCACCAGGCCGCGGTCGATCCACCACGGGGAGAGGGCGAACCGGTCCAGGGGGATGGTGGCGGACCCATCCGGCTTCGGGGTGAAGCGCGCCTCGCTGTAGCGGCGCGTCAGGAAGTCGCCTTCGCGCCAGAGCGCGGAGTCGTGCGCGACCAAAATCATCCGGAGCCTCAGGGGACGACTGGAGCGCAGCGAGAGCTCCAGGGCGTCCCAGGGGGCGAAGTCCACCTCGCCGTTTCGGTTGGATCTGTCCGACTGCAACGCGGCTCCGGCCCCGACGAAGGTGGCCAAGGTATTCCCCAGCACGAAGGTGAAGCGCAGTCCGGAATCCGACCGGTCCAGGGCCAGGATCCGGGAAACGCCTCCGCTCCCGTGGTCGTCGAAGGAGTAGAGGTAGACGGGACGGCCGGGAAACAGCTCCGCGTCCTTCCGCGACATGGGGCAACGCAATGCCAAGGCCGCCCCCGTGGATAGGAGGGCGGCCGCGAAGAGGAGTCCACGGGCGTTGGCCATGGGCGACGAATGTAGCCCCGGAAGCCTACTTGGTTCCGGCCGGTCCGACCTCCTCGAGATCGAAGTCGTCGAACGCGTAGGTACCCGTGTTCTGCCCGAGCCCGATCGAGATGTTGACCTTGTTGGTGCCCGACTGGGTGGTGGTGCTGAATTCCCCTTCGACCTTGGTCCACTGGGTGGGCGACACCGAGGCGTCGAAGCCGGTGATCCAGGCGTAGCTCTTCTCCACGTCGGTGACGTTCACCTTGAACGCCCCCGGACCCTTGGCCCAGAAGGTGAGGCGGTAACGCGTGGCGGGCTTGGCGGTCCACTGGGGGACATTGAGGGCGATCTGCCAGACCTCCCGGGTTGCGCGCTTGACGTCGAACTTCAAGGCGTAGCCGCCGGAGTGGGCGTCCTTGTCCACGGTCTCGAAGGAGGCGTTGCCGCCCGACTTCTCGTCGATCCACATGTACCAGCCGGCCGGGGAGCCCAGCTCGAAGCCGGAGTTGAAGGGGATGAGGTTCTGGGCATGGCTCGCCCGGGCGAATCCCAGTGCCGCGAGGAGCCCGATGGTGGTGCGCAGGTTCATGTTTCGCTCCGATGGTTTTCGGCGGGAAACATCCCCGCCACGATGGTAAGGGTCGTCAAACACGTCGGGAGGAACTTTGCAAACGTGCCCGCAGGACTGCGCATTTTTTCGAAACGCCAGTAATGCGAGGGAAAGCCCCCGCAAAAGCGGCTCACCATGTCCGCTGGTAGGCGAGGTACGACGAGAATTCGTTGGTCGCCGCCACTTGCGTGAGGCCCCGTCCCGCGGAGAGGAGAACGTGGTCGTTTCCGGTCAGGTTGCAGACCGCACCCAGGTTGAACCCGGTGCTCCGGCCTTCCCAGGGAGATTGTCTGGCATCGTGGATGATCTCTCCCCCCAGCGTCAACAGGGGGGAGAGGTCCTTTTGCGCCTGCACCCCCGCAAACCAGTGGTTTTGGGAGGATGCGTCAAAGTCCATCCAGTACCCCGCCCCGGCGTTCACCTGCCAACTCCCCCAGTTCTTCTCCAACCAAAGAGGGAGAAAAGCCTGCCAGTCGCCGCTACCCAAACCTTCGCTCGCCTTCCCCGTGGGAGCGTAGACGGTGGGGTAGACGGCCATCATGGGGCCCATCTTGCTCTCGTCCAAAAACCGGTACTTGGCCCCGGCCTCGGCGTCCCCCGGCCCGATGTGGGACGTTCCCCCCGTCGGCGCCGAAAATGCGAGCGGCATCCCCACATGCAGATGCAGACCGGGGACCGCCCCGTAGTTGTACTCCACGAAGGGAACATCGCCCGACCAGCCGTCGTCGGTCTTGGTCTCCGCGAGCGCGATGTAGACCTCGGTGTGCCCCAGGTCCACCGGCTCGGGATCGTCGGTGGCGAACGGCGGACCGGCCAAGCCCTGCGCGGCCAAGGCCAGGAGGGCGCAAAGAGCGCCTCGGGGGAGGACGGTTCGAGTGGGAGCTTCCATGCTGGTATCGGGAAAGATCGATTTTCCACGGACGGCGCACCGGGCGGCCGATCACGGCTCAACGCGACAGGTCGACCACCAGGATCTTGAAGCTGCCGGGGATGTTCTCCCCTTTGCTGACATGTCCCGTCTTCGCCGCGAAGTCCGCGGAGGGCAGATAGAGCCTGCGCGCCACCGGGTCCAGCGCTCCCGTGGCCGCGCCGCGGTGGGTGGGGAGGCTCTCCAGGACCTTCCAATTTCCGACGGAGTCGGCGGCCAGAACGGTCAGCGTCGCGTCGTCCCCGTTCTCCACGTAGACGCGTCGCGTAACGGGGTCCAGGTTCGCCGCGTCGGAACCCGCTCCGGTGGGGAGCACCGCGACGGTCTTCCCCGTGCGCGCGTCCACCACGGCCATCTTTCCTTCTCCGGCCGCGAACAACAGATTGCGGACGGTATCCAGCGCGAGGCCGGTGGGACCGTCCACCGGAAGCTTCCAAGTGTCCAAGACCTTCAGGCTCCTGGAATCGAGCACCGAGATCGACGACTTGTCCTCCAGGTTCACGAAGACTTTTCCTCTGCCGTCGGCTTGGGCGAATTCCGGCTTGCCCGCAAGCGCGATCTTCCCGATCTCCTTTCCGGTGGCCGCGTCCAGGACGGAGGCGTCGTGCGACTTCCCGTTGAACACGAAGATCCGAGAGGTGGCCGAATCGTAGAGGATGGCGTCGGGGTTGGTGCCGGAAATCGGCAGGGTCTTCACCACGGAGAGGTCCGAGAGCTTGAACTGGGTGACGGAATTCGACTTCCCGTTGCTCGTGTAGCCCAGGTCCAGCTTGGGCACCAGGGCCACGCCGTGGACCCCCTTGGTGTCGGGGATGTCCCCCACCACCTTGCCATTCGAGTCCAACACCACCACGTGGGTGGCGCGGGTCACGAAGAGCCGTCCCGTGGAGGGATCCGCGGTCAGGAGGTCCCAGCCCCCCTCGCCGCCCAGGGGCCAAGCGACGGGGGTGGAGGCTCCGCTGGAGGCCAGGCAGGTGAGGGAAAGCAGGGCGGAGAAGAATGGAATCATCGGAGGTGTCCTCGAGTCGTTCGGGTCTGGATTCAGGATTTGGGGTGGGTGATGGGAAACTCGCGGAGCAGGTTGCCGTTGACGTCCACGGCCCGCACCAGCAGGGTGTCGTGCTTGATGGTGACGGTCATGAATCCGGGGGTGGAGACCGCGAAGTCCGAGGCCGGTGTCGCGGTGACGGGACGGATCTCGTGGGCGCCGTCCACGAAGTAGTTCACGCGGCTGTTGGGAAGCCGGATGTGCTCCAGGTGGTGGTCGTGGCCCGCGAAGTAGGCGTCCACGCCGTTCTTCTCGAAACGGTCGACGAACCGGGACGGCATATCCAGGAGTTCCGGAGCGTGCATCCCCCCGGTGAAGACGGGGTGGTGCCCGAACACCAGCTTCCAGGTGGCCTTGGAGACGGCCAGCGAAGAGTCCAACCATCGGAGCTGGGCCGTCGTGTCCTGCTTGTTCAGGTCCGGATACTGTTCCGGGGAGGACCAGTATTTCCGCTGCAGCGGGGACGTGTCCAGGAAGAACAGGTCCACGGTCGTTCCCTTGCCCACTTGCTTGTGGATCGCGTAGTAATGCGAGGGCAGATGCCACCGGCGGCTCACCTGGGTGTAGTCGATCTCGGCCTGGGTGCTGCCGTGGTAGTCGTGGTTCCCCAGCACGCAGTACCAGTCCTTCTCCATGGACGGGTTCGTGTAGATGTCCTCGTAGGAAAGCCTCCAGAGGGGATCCTGGACGGACCGTACCCCGTTCACCTGGAAATTGTCGCCCAGCGAGACGATGAACTGGGCTCCGATGTTCTTGGCCTCCTTGCCCATGGTCTCGGCGAGTTCCTTCTGGTTGTTGTAGCCGTTCCAGCCCCAGTCCCCGAAGACCAGGAAGGAAACCCGTCCCCTCTCGCCCTCTTCCGGCACGTCTCCATGCTCGGCCTTCTCGCAGCGTGCGTTCGCGGCCAGGAGCAGGGATGCCGCGGCGACGGCGATGCGGATTCCATGGGGTTTGCGGGCTTGGGACATCTTTGGTTTCTCCTGTTGTTTCTTCCGACGAGAGGTCACAGCGAAATCCGGATCCCGCCTTCGAAGGTCCGGCCGTTGTACTCGATCTGGGTGGGGTGGTAGGTGTCGCCCATGTAGATGCGATACGGGGAGTTGGTCAGGTTCGACGCCTGGGCGTACACGAGGAGCCCGTGCCCCAGCCGCTGGCTGACGGAGACGTCCAGGCGCTTGTGCCAATCCACCCAGGTGTCGTTGTCCGTGGCGTCGGTCACCTGGAAGAGGAACGGACTCTGGAAGTTCGCGGAGACGACCGCGGAGAATCCGTGGAAATCGTAGCGAATACCGATATTCCCCGAATGCTCGGATTGTCCGGGCAAGGTCGATTCGCCCGTTCGCCCGGGAAGCGTGGTGGAGGAATGCGTCCAGGTGTAGTTCCCCTCCACGCCCAATCCGGAGAGGAAGGAGGGCAGGAAATCGAACGGCTGCTGCGCCTCCAGCTCCACGCCCTCCAGATAGGCGACATCGCCGTTGGCCTTGCTGTAGTAGGTGAACCCCGCCTTGCGGATGTCGTCCCACAGCTCCCAGACCACCGGGAACACGTAGTCCGCGAGCCGTTTTCCGAACACCCCGATGGAAGCCATGCCCCGGGGCTTGCGGTACCACTCCAGGTCCAGTTCCACGGCGTCCGCCAGCGTGGCCTTCAAGTCGGGGTTACCCACCTTCTCGGTGAGATCGAGGAGGTCGACCTGGGTGGTCGGAAGCAGGTCCATCGCGTCGGGAAGGGAGAACGACCGCGTGTACGATGCCCGGCCCACCAGCTCCGGGATCGGCGACCATCTGGCCGAGACCATGGGCAACAGAAAATCGAAGGTGCGGTCGACGGTCACGGGAACGGTGTACGACCAGCTTTCGTCGAGCTGCGAGACGACATCGTTTCCGGTCGACGCCACCTCGTAGCGCTCCAGGCGGAGGCCTCCCACGGCCGAAAAGTCGCCCAGGTGCCATTTGGTCTCGGCGTATCCAGCCCAATGCCGCTCGACCACCGAATAGTCCAGGGGGTCGTTCTGGACATGATCGCTGGTGGAGGCGACGGTGTCCAGCTTGTATCCGTTGGCCGCGATCCAGGCCTTGACCGCATTGACATCCGGGAGCGGGCCGATGGTGTAGTGGCCGTCGTAGAAACCCACTCCCGAGTCCGAAGACAGAACCTGGTTCAAGTACAGACTCGGCGGCTTCGAGCTCGTGTTCGCCATGCTGCCTCCGGACACTTCCTGGTCCTTGTGGTTCCAGCCCCATTTTCCACCGGCGCGGATTTCCCACGAGGAATCATCCCCCAGGGAAAGCCTCGCGTCGGCCCGACCATGGAGATCGTCCTCCTCCCCATCCTTCGCCAGAGTTTGGACTCCGCCCCCGTGGATCCAGTAATTGGTGGCCTCGTTCGACCGCGGATCGACGGCTCCCGTGGATTTGAATGCGTTGAAGGTGGGGACGTCGGGGTTGCTGGGATCGATGTAGGAGGTCATCTGGGACTTCTGGACGAAGTCCACCTGGAAGTTCGGGTCCTGGTGCAAGCTGGAGGAAGACCCCGTACCGGAGAGATCGAAAAGGACCGGTCCTGCCTGGGTGGTTCCCCCCAGCGTCGCCTGCGAAACGGTTTCCACCCTCTCCTGCTGCCTGACCTCCCGGACGTACTTGACCCCGTCGCCGTCGAAGGAGTCGATGTAGGGTGGGATCTGGGTGGTGCCTTCGCGCGTGATGGTGAAGCGGTCGCGGAGCTGGGAATCGTCCGTTTGGCTCCAGTTTCCGGTGAGGTAGGCGATCGAACCCCCGGGAGTCCGCCAGTCCAGCCGACCGCTGGCACCGGTTCGTTCCTTCTCGTTGTGGTATTCCCGCTGTTCCAGGTTCCAGATCACCCCTCGGTTCCCTTGGGTGGTGTCCCAGGTCATCTCCAAGTCGTCGGTGCGGGTCTCGTTGCGGAACCAACTTCCGCCCAGGTACACGCCCAAGGCTCCGTCCTTCAGGAAGCGGCGCGACAGCGCGGCAGAACCCTGCCAGAGGGGCCTGCCGGATAGGTCGTTTTCCCCACCCGCCAACAACGCCTTCAGGACCATGTGGGTGTCCAGCGCTCCGGGGGTGACCAGGTTCACGGTTCCCCCGATGGCGTCGCCGTCCATTTCCGGCATGAGAACCTTGGTCACCTCGATTTCCGAGAGCTGGTCGACCGGGATCACGTCCAGGTCCACCGCGCGGGTGTCCCCGGACGACGATGTCATTTTTTGCCCATTGATGGTCACCGTCGAGAGCCGGGGTTCGGATCCGCGGATCTGGACATAGTGGCCCTCCCCCTGGTCCTGCTGCAACGTCACGCCCGGGGCACGGGCGAGCGCGTCGGCGACGTCGGGGTCGGGATGCTCCTGGATGGCCTCGATGGAAAGCACGTCTTTCCGATTGTCGGCTTGCTTGCGCTCGTCCTGCGCCTTGAGCTTGCCGCGCAATTGTCCATGGACAACGACGACCCCCATGTGGCGCAACATCGCGGCGGAATCCTTCCACGCCGTGTCGGTTGGCGTCTGGACCGTATCCAACGCTGCAACGGAACTCGCGGCGGAATCCGTCTTGAGCACCACCTTGGAGGAGTCGATCCTCGCAACCGTGTCCGCAAGGACCGACGGCACCTGGGAATCGGCCGCCGCGGCGACGGGAACGACCGGCCTCGCGCTGTCGGCGATGGGGGCCGAATCCGCGGGCGTCGCGCGGGCCACCGTGGAGTCGGTCCCGGGTACCGCCCGAACCGAGGCGGAATCGGACGTGTCTCTCGGAATCTGTCCACGAATGGCGACAGCGGAAAGGAGCAGGCCGGAGGCCATTCCCAGGAAGCGCAAACGCATGATCGATCACTCCAGGCTCCGAATGCCGCCCGGAGCTCCGGGCGGCACAGGGCGCGATGTTCTTCAGGGAACGGTGGCGAGGAAGCTCCGGGATGCGTTCCCGGCGCGCACGCGGACCACGGAAAGACCGTGGACTTCTGCGGGCAAGGCGACGTCGTGGGCACCCGTGGTTAGACCCAGGATGCGGGAGGCGACAACGCGTCCGGACAGGTCCAGGAAGTCCAGGTGGACGTTCGCGGCTTCGGGCAATTGGAGAGAGAGGACCCGACCGTGCAGGCTGGCCAGCGCGCCGCCTGATACGGGCTTGCGGACGATTCCGGTGGTGTTGGCCGCGTCCGAGAAGTAACCCCCTACCGACAACGCCGTCCAGCCCGCGGCCCAGTTGTCCTGCCCGAAGGCACCGCGGTAGGTGGTCTGGTCGAAGAAGCCGTCCACAGGCACCGTGCCCACGTCCTGGTAGGCCGGTCCGGTGATCGAGGGCCGCGGGTCCAGGCCTTTGTTGGCGGTCCAGGAAATGGCGCCCAGCAAGGGGTCGCCGATGTCGTTGTGGTTGGCTGCGAGATAAGTGGCCAAATAAGGGAGGCCATTGGCCACACCCTGAAGGGAATCACCGGCACCGATGCGGTCCCAGAGATTGTTTTCGATGACCAGCGAGTGCCCCAGGCTGTCGCTGGTCTTGGAGTGTTCGGCGTCGGCCAGGGTGGAGGTGTCCACGAACACGCCGCCGTAGGGGCACTCGGTCACGATGGAATTGGCGAATGTTCCGGCGCCGTCCTTCTTGTACACCAGTGCGTACTTGTACTTGCCGGTGTAGGTGTTCAGGAGGCTCTTGCCGGTGCTGTCGCCGGTGGAGATGTAGGTCACGTTCCACAGTTGCCCCTCGGATGTGGGCTTCTGCAACGAATCCCCGCTCTCGATCTTGGTGTTCACTCCGTTGCTGGCGCCGCCCGGGATGATGTTCTGGATCGTGAACAGGTACTGGACCTTGCCCCGGTAGCCGTTGGAGTAGTAGAAGACGTCGCCGGCGCTGAAGCTCGAGACGATGTACTTGAGGTTCACCGTTCCGCCCAGGATGTCGAATCCGTCCTCGTCGGACACGTAGGATTCCACGTGGTCGATCTGGGTGCTGTCGCCCACCGAACACAACTGCAGCGCCTTGATGGTGCTGTAGTCGGAAATGCCGGTGTAGCGGATGGACACGTAGCTCAGGACGCCGGAATTGTCGTGTGGCTGGGGATTGGTGGAATCACCGAAGCTCAGGAGCGCGGTGTCTCCGGAGATGTCCGAGGTCAGGTCGGAGACGCCACCCGGGAAATTGTTGGGAGCGCGTCCCAGGATGGCGATGCCTCCCCAGAGGCCGCGGCTGGCGTTGTTGTTCGGCAGCGCACCGTTGAAGCCCAGGTTGTCCTTGTCGGAAGTGAACACGATGGGCTGGGTGGCGGTGCCTTGGGCGTGGATCTTGCCGCCCCGCGAGACCACCAGCACGGTGGCTGAATCGGAGTTGGAAGTGGCGAGCACCAAGGTCCCCGCCTGGATGTTCAGAGTGGACCCCGAGCGAACGAACACTTTGTTCCACATGCGGTAGATGTGGTCGTTGGTCCAGTTGGTGGTGGTCCCGGCGGCGATGGCGCCGTCGTGGATCTCGACGGTGTCCGGCGTGGCGGCGGTCGCGGCGGCGGCGAATCCGGCCGCCAGCGCGATCGCGAGCGATCGATGGAACGTGTTCATGGTCGTCTCCTGGTCTCTGTGGATTCAGACCCTTCGCGGTGGATCCGCAAACGGTCTGCGATTGACGACCAAAAGCTCATGAATCGGAGTATTGGATCTATTACAGTATTGTTGCGCTCCTGGGACCCTTTGGTGAGAGGAAGATGAGCCTCCCGGAAAATGGGTCTTCAGGCCGCGGGCAACCGGATCTCTATCTGGAAGACTCCCGGTTCCGGCACCGTCGCCCGGATGGTTCCCCCCATGTGCAGGACCAGTTCCCGGCTGAGGGAAAGCCCCAGTCCGGCTTGTCCTTGGCCGGAGACCCGGGCGGCATCCCGTCTCCAGAATCGTTCGAACACGTGGTCCGCCTCCGATGGTTCCAACCGGCTCCCGTCGTTTCGGACCAGGATCCGGATCGAGTCGCCCTCCACCTGTGCCACGCACTCGATCCATCCCCCCTGGGCGACGTGGTGGACGGAGTTCTCCAACAGGTTGCGCAACACGATGGAGAGCCATTCTCGATCGGCCCGGACCATCAACGATGGTGGTACTTCGAGCATGGCCTTGGATCCCTTTCGCGAGACCTCGGCTACCAGGACTTTCCAATGTTCAGCCAGCATCGCGGAGAAATCGTTCGCCATCAGATCGGGTAAGATCTGTTTGCCGTCCAACCGCGCGAGGACCATCAGCGATTCCATGAGGGATTGCATGCCGACGGTGATGGCGAGGCTTCGGCGCAAGGCGGTACGCGCCTCTTCCTCCACGTCGTCCACCCCCACTTCCAGCGTGGTGCGGAGCCCCGCAAGGGGCGTGCGCAACTCGTGGGCGAGATCGGCCAGGAGCGTCCGCTCCCGCTGGAAGGCCTTGGCGAGGCGGCCCAGCGCGCTCTCCAAGGCCCGGACCATGGGAGCGACCTCCAAGGGCACCGCGATGTCGCCCAGATTTCCGAACCGGGTCTCGTCCACGTCCTTCAAGCGCACGGCGATCAGGCCCAGCGGCCGGAAGGAGGAGCGGACAAGCAGGTACAGGAGGAGGGAGAGCAGAACCTCGGCGGCACACCAGACCAGCAGGAACCTCCACCGCACGACCCGCAGACGGTTCTTGGCATCCCGGAAATCCTGCCCGAAGAAGATGGTCGCCGACAGAGCCGGTTTTCCCGGATCGGAGGCCGGCAAGGCGATGGACTTGGAGACGAAGCGCATCCGGTGCAGGGTGGCAGGATGGAACCACCCGAAGACCTGCGTGTCGGCCTTCAGGTGCTGCCGCGGGAACGATGCGGTTCCCAGGGATGCCGAGCGGCCCAGGCTCCGCCCCGCGGAATCGCGGACCTCGAAGTACTCCAGGGAGCGGGGATCGTGGAACACGTCCTGGTCCAGGAGCTTGGCGTCGAAGGCGATGCCGTTTTCCGTCATCCGGCAGGCGGAAGCGATGCCCAAAGCCCGGCTCTCCAGGGACCGGTCGATCTGCTCGACCCAGCTCTGCTTCACCAGCCAGTACGATGCGGCTCCCCCGGCCGCCATGACCACCGTGGTGGCGACGAACCCGCCCGCCAGGAGCTGGAATAGGATGGACGATTTCAGGCGCATTCCTTGGCCTCCAGCACGTATCCGAAGCCCCGCCGCGTGTGGAGCAATCGCGGCCGCCCTCCGGATTCCAGTTTGCGGCGCAGGTACCCCACGTACACCTCCACGACGTTGCTGCGGCCCGGTTCGCCGCCGGGATGGAGGTGCTTGTGCAATTCCTCCGGTCTTGTGGGTTCTCCGTTGCGGCGGGCGAGGAATTCAAGGATCTCGAATTCCTTGGAGGTGAGGTCGATGGGATCCGCGCCTCTGTGGACCGTGTGCGCCCGGGTATCCAGTTCCAGGTCCCCGACGCGGAGCACCGGTTCGGGCCCCCGGCGGCGCAGCAGAGCCCGGATCCGCGCCAGGAACTCCTCGAAGGCGAAGGGCTTGACCAGGTAGTCGTCGGCCCCGGCGTCCAGACCCCGCACCCGGTCGTCGAGCCCGTCCCGGGCGGTCAGGACCAGCACGGAGGAGTCCAGCTTCGCCGATCGGATGCGGCGGAGGAATTCGAAGCCGTCCAGGCCGGGAAGCATGAGGTCCAGTACGACTAGATCCGGCGGAGCGACCAGGGCCATCGCGAGCGCCTCGCCTCCGTCCCCGCTCCCTTCCACGCGATGGCCTTCCCGGACCAGCCCCCGCTGGACGGACTCGCGCAGGGGCAGGTAGTCCTCCACGACGAGGATCCGCATCGCTTCTCCGTTCCGCCGAAGGACCGCAACGCGACCCCGGCAAAAAGGGGAATAGGAAATGCCGGACGGTTCCATCCGCCATGAAGAAACGCGGACGCAATGCAACGGACACCCGGATGACACGGTCCTCGCCTCCTTTCGAGGAATCGCGTCCTCTCCAACCTTCCGCCAGGATCCGCCCATGTCCAAGATTCCGCTCGTCCATCCGCTCCTGGCCGCGTGCGCGCTGGCCGCGTCGGCCGGAACACCGCTCCCCACCCTGGACGGCAAGCCTCCGCTGGTCGTGGCCCACCGCGGGGCCGGGGGCTACCTGCCGGAGGAGACCTACGAGGCCTACGTCTGCGCCATCGACCTGGGCGCCGACGTCATCGAGCCCGACCTCATCATGACCAAGGACCATGTTTTGATCGCCCGCCACGACCCGAATCTCGCCATCAGCACCAACGTGGCGAGCCTGCCGCGGTTCGCGGACCGCAAGAGGACGCGGAACGTGGACGGCGAGATCCAGGAGGGATGGTTCGCCGCGGACTTCACGTTGGCCGAGATCCGCACCCTGGGAGGGATCGTCACCGACCCGGAACGCTCCAAAGCGATGGACGGGAAATGTCGTCTGGTGACCTTCCAGGAGATCATCGACCTGGCCAAATCGCGGTCGACCGCGAAGCGGAAGATCTGGATCTACCCCGAGTCGAAGAATCCCACCTACAACCGGGAACTGGGGCTTCCCCTGGAGGACAGCATCGTCGCGACGCTCCAGCGGGCAGGCTGGAACCGGCGCGACGCCCCGGTGTTCGTGCAGAGCTTCGAGCCCTCGAGCCTCAAGTACATGCGGGCCCACGGCCTGAAGACCCAGGTGATCCAGCTCATCGGAGCCAACGACATCGACCTGCGCACGGGAAAGCTGATCTACAAGGTCCCCGACGACCGACCCTACGACTGGACCCGGGCCGGAGACACCACGCGCACCTTCGAGGCCATGACCACGCCGGCGGGCCTCGCGGAGATCGCCACCTACGCCGACGGAATCGGTCCCTGGAAGCTTTTCCTGATCCCCCTGAAGGCCAAGCTCGACAGCACGGGCAACCCCGTCGACCTGAACCACGATGGGAAGATCAGCGACGCCGACGGCTTCCAGATGGCCCCCACCACCCTGGTGGCCGACGCCCACAAGGCGGGCCTGGCGGTGCATCCGTACACCTTCCGCAACGAGAAGCGCCGGATCCCCGCCGATTTCCACGGCGACCCCAAGGCCGAGCTGAAGTCCTTCTTCCGCATCGGCGTGGACGCGGTGTTCACGGACTTCGCCGACACCGCAATCTCGGCGCGGCGGGAGTGGCTCGCGGAGATGGGCGTCAGAACACCGCGCTGAAGACCCAGTAGAGCCCGCCGGCGAGCAGCATGGCCATGGGCAACGTGAGCACCCAAGCCACCGCGATGTTGCGCAGGGTGGACATCTGGAGACCGGATCCGTTGGCGGCCATGGTCCCGGCCACCCCGGAGGAGAGGACGTGGGTGGTGGAAACCGGCAACCCGAACCAGTCCGCCATCCCGATGGTGGCCATGGCCACGAGTTCGGCCGAAGCGCCCTGCGCGTAGGAGAGATGGGTCTTCCCGATCTTCTCCCCCACGGTGACCACGATGCGCTTCCAGCCCACCATGGTCCCCAGCCCCAGGGCGATGGCGACGCTGACCTTGACCCACAAGGGGATGAACTTGGTGGATTCGTCCAGCTCCTGCTTGAGCGACTTCAGCTTCGCGCGGGTGTCGGAATCCAGCACGACGTGCGTGTCCTTGCCCAGGAACCGGATCGCCTCGGACGCCAGGTACATGTCGTTGCGCACGTTCGAGACGGCAGAAGCGGGCAGCTTGGCGAGCGAACCGTATTGGCGGACCTCCTCGCCGACCTGGGCGGAGATGGCCGAGAGGGCCGGTACGACCTGGGGGTTCACGGAGCGGGTGCGGACGTATTCGGAGAGCACCGCGCGTGGGTCGGCCACGCCTCCGACCGGCGGGGGCGCTGCCTTGTCCAAGGCCTGGTGGGCGACTTCCGCCACCGCGGCGAACTGCATGACGTGGCTTGCGGGCATGGCTCGGTTGAGGGCGTAGGCCATGGGCACGGTTCCCACCAGGATGAGCATGACCAGACCCATCCCCTTCTGGCCGTCGTTGGATCCGTGGGAAAAGGAGACGCCGGTGCAGGTGAGCACCAACAGGCCGCGGATCCACCAAGGGGGCGGCGTCTGCCCCTTGGGCTCGGCGAACAGTTCGCGATTCTTGACGAACGCCTTGACGGCCCACAAGAGGAGCGCCGAGAAGCCGAAGCCGATCAGCGGGGAAAGCAGGAGGGAGTATCCGATCTTGGTGGCCTGGGCCCAGTCCACTCCGCTGGTGCCGTCGCGGCCGTGCATCAGGGCATTGGCCACGCCCACGCCGATGATGGAACCGATCAGGGTGTGGGAGGAGGAGGCGGGCAGCCCCAGCCACCACGTGCCCAGGTTCCAGACGATGGCCGCGATCAGGAGGGCGAACACCATCGCGAATCCGGCGCTCGATCCCACCTTCAGGATCAGTTCCACGGGAAGGAGGGAGATGATCCCGAAGGCCACCGCCCCGCTGGAGACGAGAACCCCCAGGAGATTGAAGCAGCCGGACCAGACCACGGCGAAGTTGGGAGGGAGGGAATGGGTGTAGATCACCGTGGCCACGGCATTGGCCGTGTCGTGGAATCCGTTGACGAACTCGAAGCCGAGCGCGATGAGAAGCGCCACCCCAAGCAACAGGTAGGGGAGGATCGTGGTGGCCTGGGGGCCGGACTCGACGACGTCGCGGACCAGGCTCCAGCCGCCGAACCCCAGGCCAACGACCAGCAGGCAGAGGAAGGTGATCACCGTGCCCGACCCGGGCTTGCGGTCCAGTTCCGGCTTGATGATCGCCGCCGGGTCGTCCAGAACAAGAGTGGCTGTGTCCATCCGCATTTCCTCCCTGTTGCTCGCTCGTCGGTGTCGTCGAATCCGGTCTTCCTTTTTCGGAGAGACACGGGTGTCCGCAAATCGTACGACGCCATCATTGCGATCTGATTTCATTCTCGAAGCGATCCCGTCAGGTCGGATAGATTCGCTGCGGCACCACTCAAACGAGGTTCGGAGGGCACGACATGGAGACGACGATGCAGACCGCCGAGGACGAACGGATCCTCCGCATCCGCGAAGAGATTCTGGACAGCATGGACGAGGAGCTGGAACTCGTGCGGGACGACGGTGACGGACCGACGGACTTCCCGGACGGAAGTGACGGCGATCGCCGCAGGTACTTCCGCGAGCTGTTCCGCTTGCAGGGGGAACTGGTCAAGCTCCAGGACTGGGTGGTGCGGGCGAACCGGAAGCTGGTCATCCTGTTCGAGGGACGGGACGCGGCGGGCAAGGGAGGTGTGATCAAGCGCATCACCCAGCGCCTGAATCCGCGGGTCTGCCGGGTGGCGGCCCTTCCCGCCCCCAACGACCGCGAGCGGACCCAGTGGTATTTCCAGCGCTACGTCTCGCACCTGCCCGCGGCGGGCGAGATCGTGCTGTTCGACCGCAGCTGGTACAACCGGGCGGGCGTGGAGCGCGTGATGGGATTCTGCACCGACCAGGAATACGACGAATTCTTCCGGACCGTCCCGGAGTTCGAGAAGATGCTGGTGCGTTCCGGGATCCACGTGGTCAAATACTGGTTCTCCATCACGGACGACGAGCAGCACGCCCGCTTCCTGGGCCGCATCCGCGATCCCCTCAAGCAGTGGAAGCTCAGCCCCATGGACCTGGAATCGCGCCGTCGGTGGGAGCAGTACACGGTGGCCAAGGAAGCCATGCTGGAGCGCACGCACATCCTGGAGGCGCCGTGGTGGGTGGTGCAGGCGGTGGACAAGAAGAAGGCCCGCCTCAACACCATCGCCCATCTCCTCTCCCTGTTCCCCTACCACGAGATCCCCAGGGATCCGATCACCTTGCCGGAACGCGTGCACCACGACGATTACATTCGGCATCCCGTGCCCTCCTCCATGATCGTGCCGGAGATCTATTGAGGTCGGGTACGTCGCGGGAAGGACGCGGGCTGGTTTCATATCCGACGGACCATGCCTCATCCGATCTTCCATTGCCGAACCATTCGACCCGAAGGGCCCTCCGAACATGATCCTCTCCTTCCTCCTGGCGTTGGCAAACGCGTTCCCCTCGGACGCGGACACCGCCCCGACTCCGCGATGGACGGCGCATTTCCAGCAGACCCTCATCACCCAAGGGGACGGCGGCTTCCACGCCGACTACAGCGGTCCCAACAGCTTGGACGCCGACGGGGGGCAGGCGACCTCCCTGACCTCCACCCTCTTTCTCGGGGCCCGGTTGTGGGATGGTGGAGAGGCCTACTGGAACCCGGAGGTCAACGGCGGCGAGGGGTTGGACGGTTCCGCCGGGGTGGCGGGGTTCCTCAACGGCGAAACCTCGCATGTCACGACCGTGGCTCCCGGCTGGAATTGGATGGCGCGGTTGTTCCTGCGCCAGACCTTCGATTTCGGGGCGCCGACCGACACCCTCGCGGACGGGCAGAACCAGGTGGCCACGGTGGTCTCCGACAACCGTCTGGTCGCGACCGTGGGCAAGTATTGTCTCGACGACATCTTCGACGGGAACGCGTTCAGCCACGATCCCCGCACGCAGTTCATCAACTCGGCGCTGGTGAGCCAAGGGTCCTGGGACTACCCCGCCGATACCCACGGATACACTTGGGCGCTGGCGTTGGAGTACTACGCCGATGCTTGGGCCTTCCGGGTCGCCTCGGCGGCCATGCCCACCGTGGGGAACGGCATCGTTCTGGACTATCGTCCCGGTCAGGTCCAGGGACAGGTGGCGGAAGTGGAACGCGACTACGAGGCGCATGGAAAGGGTGCGTTGCGGGCCTTGGCGTACTTCAATCTCTACCACGGCGGCAACTACGCGCTGGCCCTCCAGGACACCGACGTCGAGGCGGGCATCCTGCAATCGCGCCGCTACGGCCGCGCCAAGTACGGCTTCGGCTTGGATTGGGACCACCAGTGGACGCACGATCTGGGAACCTTCGCGCGCGCCGGATGGAGCGACGGGCAGAACGAGAACTGGGCCTTCACCGAGATCGACCAGTCCGCATCCGCAGGCGTGCAACTGGGCGGAGCGCTGTGGGGACGCGCCCACGACAAATTCGGGATCGCGGAAGCGGTCGATGGAATCTCCCAGGTCCACCAGGACTTCCTCTCCCGCGGGGGAACCGGCTTCGTCGTCGGGGACGGCGCTCTGTCCTACGCTCCGGAATCCATCCTGGAGACCTACTACGCCGCGGCGGTACTGTCCTGGCTCACCATCTCCGGGGACTACCAGTTCGTCGCCGATCCCGCCTACAACCGCGACCGCGGACCGGTGAACATCTTCGCCGTCCGCGTGCACACCGAGATCTGATCCCTCGCCGCGCCCCTCGGATCCGCACGCATCCACGAACGATCCACTCTCGGAAGGAACACGGACAACCATGGACCCGAAGCCCACGACCTCGATGGACCCCTCCCACCCTACCGCCAAGGAGCACCACCATCTCCGGCACCACCTGCCCCACCTGCACCTCGCACCCGTCTTCGGCGACGACTGGTTCGCGCTGAAGGCCGAGTCCTTCGCGCGGTTCTTCGGAACGCCCGTCTTCCTGATCGCGCAGACCCTGGTGGTGGCGGTCTGGATCGGGATCAACATGATGGGCTGGACCAAATTCGACGTCTATCCGTTCATCCTCCTCAACCTCGCGTTCAGCCTGCAGGCGGCCTACGCCGCACCGCTGATCCTCCTGGCGCAGACCCGGCAGGCCGACCGCGACAAGGCCCACTCGGAGGCCGACGCGCAGCATCGCGAGGAACTGGCCACGATGAACGAGCGGAGGCAGATCACCGCGGCGGAACAAGGCGAACAGATGGTGGCCTTGCTGGAGCAGAACACCAAGCTCACCGAACTTGCCGCGGACCTCGCCCGGAGGATAGAATCCCTGACGCTGGAGATCCACGCCAAGTTCCTGGGCGAGGGTCCGACCTGAAGCCCCCCCACGGGGTTGAACCTTCCCCGCTCCGGATTGCAGTCCTGTTGCCACGCCTCCTGTGCCGTCGCGCGCCGTGTAGGTTCAATCCGGTCCGACGTTCTCCGCACACCGGAAAATGTCAATACGACGGGAGCGACGCATGCCGAACGCGATCAGTTTCGCCGACAACGACGTGATCCAAATCGCCTGGCGATACCCGGAGAAGATCCCGGGATGCCTGGGCTTCGCGATCTACCGGAAGACCGGAGCGCCCGAGGAGGCCGGATCCTGGGAACCGTTGGAGACCTGGGTCGGATTCGCGGGCCAGTCGAATCCCGCATGGACGCAGCACAGCTCGGAGGAATGGCCGGTGCAGGCCTTCGAATGGAAGGATCTCCTGGCCGCGCGCGGTAGCGCCTGGAGCCACAGGATCGTTCCACTGGTCGGTGAACCCGGCAAGCTGGTGCCCCGCGGGGACCTCGCCGTCGTGGCCGGACCCTCGACCCTTACGCCCGATCGGGGAAGCTTCAAGACCTACTTCAATCGGGGGATCCTCTCCACCCAGTTCCTGGCCCATCAGATCCCCCCCGGACCCGACGGGGCACCCAACTACAAGGTGCTGACCGACCGGATCGACCAGCCAGGCGATCCCCTGCGCCAGGCGCTGGCAGGCCAGATCCTGGAGGGTGTGGAAATGCTGCTCAAGCGGACTGCTGAACAGGGCGGAAGCAGCTATCTGGCCCTCTACGAGCTGAACGATCCGGAACTTGTCCAGTTGTTGCTGCAAGCGGAGAACCTGCACCTGATCCTGTCCAACACCGGAACGGACGACGCCACGAACCACGCGTCCCGGCAGGCTCTGCACGAGAGGACGGGGATCGAAATCATCGACCGCTTCGTTCCCAGCGGACACATCGGGCACAACAAGTTCTGCGTCCACGTGGATGCCGCCGGCCATCCCCAGGCGGTGCTGCTGGGGAGCACCAACTGGACGGACACGGGAATCTGCGCCCAATCCAACAACGCGCTGGTCGCGGAAGATCCCCAACTCGCCGCCGCCTACCTGGACTACTGGAACCGCCTGAAGGCCGACACCTCCGACGGCAAGGGCGCCCAAGGTCCAGCTCTCCGCGCCTCCAACGCAAGCCCCGGCGCGAAGGATCTCGCCGTGGACGGGGCGGCCGCCACGGTCTGGTTCTCCCCGAACACGCCCCATGCCCGGCGGTCCCATCCCGGACCGGACGAGCCCGTCCCGCCCGACCTGGATCAGGTGTTCGGTCTCATGGCCCAGGCCAAGCGGTCGATCCTGTTCCTGGAGTTCGAACCGGGCAGCCCCAGCGTCATCGACAAGGCCGCCGAAATCGCGAAGGCGAACCCGGAGCTGGTGGTGCGTGGCGCCGTGACCGACCCGAAGGCGGCGGACAGCTTCGACACCACCCTGGTGCGCAGCGCCCAACAGGACGCGGAAGTCGTCCCGGCCAGCGCGATCGTCGACCAGTTCGGCTTCTGGCAGCACGAACTGCTGAAGGCGGGACCCAGCGCCCACGCCATCATCCACGACAAGATCGTGGTGATCGACCCGTTCTCGCCCGATTGCGTGGTGGTCACGGGAAGCCACAACCAAGGCTACCGCGCGTCCTACAACAACGACGAAAACCTGCTGGTCGTGCGCGGCCACCAGCCCCTGGCGCAAGCCTACGCGGTCCATGTGATGGACGTCTTCGAGCACTACCGCTTCCGGCACGAGATCCAGACCAAGGGGACGGGGGCCTTCTCGGGCTTGGAAGCGACGGATGCCTGGCAGGACAAGTTCTTCGACGCCGGACATCCCGCAAGCCGCGATGCGAACGTGTGGTTCCCGGACTAGGTCGGCATGCAGGCTGGCGCTGCGCCCGGTTCGCACCGGGGACCTCCCAGTACCTCCAAAAGCCCCACCTTGTCGGACACGCCCTCCCCAATCCCACGTGCCGATCCTAGATTCGTCACAAGCTCACCTACTGGGGTGTTGCTTCTGCATTCCGCGGCTCCGGAGACTCCCATGAAAAAGCCCCCACGATCCCTTCGACTCTTCGCGACCGTTGCGGCTGGCCTGCTCGCGTTGGTGGCCTGCCAGAACGCCACCGATTCCAATTCGAACTCCGACAGTCCCGTTGTCGCGACCGCCATGTTCCCGATCGCCGTCCCGCGGGTCCCGGACAACGCGACAGCCCTCTACCAGACCGACACCGTCTCCAACAAGCTGAACTGCCTTCCTCTCGGCAGCGACACCTCCACAACTTGCACGGCAACCCTCGATCTCCCGCATCCGCTGGGCACAGACTCCGTCGCTCTCCAGCTTTGGACCCTGGGAGTCCAGACCTACACGCTGTATTTCAAGGAATCGGGAAGCTCCACGAAGCTCGACCTCGGTTCCCATTCGGTCGTGTCCCTGGACACCCTCCTGCTCTCGGGATTCGCAAACCTCCCGGCCGCCCAGAGGTCCTCCTTCGGGAGCGGATCTTCCGGACTGGTCGCCTACTACGCGAGCCTGATCCTCGACAAGGACACTGCCCTCGTGGGCAAAGCCCTGCCCGTGGGCATGAGCATCGATTCCGTGAAGAAGGAACTCGTTCGCGTTGGGGTGGACAGTGGCAAGACCCTGTCGCAACTGACGTCGTTGAGCATCCAACTGGGCTCCGGCACCCTCACCCTGGACACCGCTACCATCCGGCTGGATGTCTCGATCCTGATCCATGCGGGGGCGCTCTCTTCCGCGGATTCCACGGCCCTTTACCCCGCCTACCCAGTGCAGGTTCAGACGCCCATCGCGGTGTCGGGTCCCGTGGTCTCCGGAGGAAGTCCGGTGGTTGTCTCCGGCATATTCACATGGAAGGCCGGCAAGGTGGTCTCCCCCAAGTTCGAGGTCCACACGGCCAAAGGGCTGGACACCAACTTCACCTTCCCAATCACCAACTCGCCCTCCACGTCCGCAACCACCTGGAACCTGTCCAACAGCGTGACCCTCCTGGCCAAATCCACCGCCAGCGCAGGCACGGACACCTTGGTCGCCACCCTGTCGACGGACTCGGGCTACTTCGCAACCTCCCGCGCGACCTTCCAGGTGGTGGCTCGGGATACCACGGCTCCGGCCTTGAAGATCCTCTCTCCCTCGGGGGACACCACCGTTCCCAACACGGCCGCGGGCATCCTCGTCAAGGCGGCGGCCACCGATTCGGGTAGCGGTTTGGATTCCATCGCCATCGGTTCCGCGAAGTTTGCCAGTTCCCCCTGCACCACCACGGTCGCCTTGGCCGTCGGGGTGGACACCATCACGGTGCAGGCCTGGGACAACGCGGGGAACAAAAGCACCGCAATGGTGCACGTGACGCGCGCCAAGGCCCCCGGTGACAGCATTCCACCGTTCCTGAAGATCACCTCGCCCTCCAAGGACACCACGGTTTCCTACGCCACGACATCCCTGGCCATCACCGCCACCGCCACGGACTCCGGAAGCGGCATGGGCTACGTGATGATCGCGTCCACCAAGCTCACCACGGCGCCCTACACCGCGACGGTCAGCCTGGGCGTGGGAACCGACACCATCGTGGTGCAGGCATTGGACAACGTGGGCAACAAGAGCACCGCAACGGTGCACGTGACGCGCGCCAAGGACACGACCTCGCCCGTGATCGCTCCCGGTGCAGGCACCACCACCCGCACGGTGCTCTTCGATACCACGAAGGTCCAACTGGGATGGACCATCCAGGACAGCCACGGCATCGACTCGCTGTGGCTCAACGGTGTGGCTCAGGCCGTATCCAAATCGCCCAGCCAGACGGCGAATCTGATCGTGGGGCCAAACCCCTTCGTTCTGGTGGTCATGGACAGCCTGGGGAACACCAGTCGGGACTCCATCCTGATCACCCGGAGTCCGGATGTCACCGGTCCGGCCATCACCTGGGTCGCGCCAAGCGCTTCCCTGGCCGTGGATGCCACGGTCTCGAGCTTCAAGGTCCAGGTGAAGGCCACGGATCTCTCCGGAGTGGATTCCGTCTATTTGCAGGGCATGAAGGCGAACAACGACTCCGGATCCTACTGGTCGGCCACGCTTTCCCTGCCCTCGCCCAATGGCGTCCCCATGAAGGTGGTGGCCAAAGCCTGGGACAAGCTGAAGAACCTCTCGGTGGACTCCACCAGTATCACAATCACGCGCAACGCACCGAGCGGAACCGACAAACCCGCGCTGACTCTCCTGCAGCCGAGTTCCAACGTGGGTAACTCGCTTCCGTTCGCGAGCGACACCCTGCACGTGGTCTACAAGATCACGGACTTGGTGCCCCTGGACACCACCACCTTCCTTTTCGGAACCACTGTCCCCAAGCACCTGACGGATTCCACCTGGGCAGCCGATGTCCCGGTCCCTCCCACCGGACAGCCCACCATCATCGTCATCCAGGCGGCCAATACCAACAAGATGGGCAGTTCCGACCAGATCGTGGTCACCAGAGCCAAGGACACGGTACCGCCTGTCCTGGCGATCACGAGCCCTTCGAAGGACACCATTGTGGCATTCGGAACAACATCAATCACCGTCAACACCACCGCCTCCGACGCGGGGAGTGGATTGAAGTCGGTGTTTGTGAACGGTAAGGCAGTCGATTCCTCCGGGAAGGCCACTGTCATCCTGTCGGACGCCGTGAACAACATCTCCGCGATAGCCACGGACAACGCGGGGAATGCCGACACGGTCAAGGTGAACGTGACGGTGATGGGGATTGTTGCGACTCCAACCTTCAGCGTTGCGGGAGGAACATACACCACAGCACAGTCAGTTACTCTCGCAACGGCGGCGGTGGCCTCTGTCTACTACACGTTGGACGGCTCTACCCCGACGGCTACCTCTACGCTGTACACCACTGGGGAAAGCATCGTCATTGACACCAATCGGACTTTGAAGGCCATCGCAATCGCGACAGGATATTCCAACAGCATGGTGGCGAGCGCAGTATATGTGATCAACTATGACGCAACGCTCAAATCGATTCGCCTTGTCGACGCCGGTACGATGGCGGTCCCGATCACGGGGATTTCTTTGAAGTCCGATAGTCTGGACGCATTTTCCACCGTGCTTGTTTCCGCTACGCCGACAGCGTCTTCGGCAACCGTAACCATCACTCCGAATTCCATTGTTCCGATGACGAAAGACACGGCCACGATCACGATTACAGTCACGAATGGGAGCTCATCCATGGCCTACTCCTTATTGTTGATCACCCGCCATTCGGGAACATTCAAGGACCCTCGCGACACCAATTCCTACAAAGCGGTCAAAGTTGGGGCGCAGTGGTGGATGGCGCAAAACCTGAATTACGCCGGTCCGAATTCCGATATCGGAAGCTGCAATGGAGGGATATCGGCCAATTGTGATACATATGGCCGCATTTACAGTGCGAGCATAGGAGACGAAGTGTGCCCGAATGGGTGGCGTCTGTCACTTCTCGATGACTGGACCCAACTCGCTCACGATGTTGGAGGAGTCGACATTGCAGGCCAAGTGCTGAAATCCCAGTCCTGGGACGGTACGGATGCATTTGGCATCGATCTGCTTCCCGCCGGCTCGTGCTCCATGGGGTATTGTGGTCTGGGAACCTCCGCGACAATGAGTACAGGATTGGCTACGTGGGTCAATTTCTCAACCGGAAACAACAGCTTCACTTCAACGACAGGCGATTCTCGGTCGAGTGGCTCAATCCGGTGCGTCATGGACAACTAAGACCAACCTGGCCCTCAGCAAGAAGGGTCGCGTGGCCTTCTACACGTACGTGGCCAAGTCCGGCCAGTCCCACGGACTGATCCACCCCTTCGCCTGGGACACCGACGACAAGGGCGACATGAACATGACGATCATCAACCGCGAGACGGCGACGGTCTACGACCAGGACATCATGAACGGACTCCTGTCGGGATGGGGACCCACCGCCGCCGTGCTGCCCGGGCAGGAGCCGGTCGCAGCGCAACGCCTCGCGGTGGAGTCGCGCGGCGGGATTCTGCACGCCACCTGGGTGGCATCCGTCGCGGGACCCGCCAAGCTGGTGGTGTCCGACCTCCAGGGCCGCACCCTCGGCTCGCGCACCGTGCAGGCCCAGGCAGGTCTCAACTCGGTGGACATCCCCGCCTCGCACCCGGGAGTGGCCGTCGTGCGGGTGCGCCAGGGCGACCGGCAGGAAACTAGCGCGGTGGGAGTTCCGTGAACCCTCCCATTCCGCTCGAGCGGGCGGAATGGGAACCCTGACCCTCCCATCCCGTGAAACGCGCGGGATGGGAACCCTAGACTTCGAGTTCCAGGATGCGGTTGAAGCGCT
>Ga0302270_10001074_pt1 | contig 28339 bp, 26 predicted proteins | sample III_Bog_E2_3_FD_198773 | JGI IMG/M metagenome (GOLD analysis project Ga0302270, IMG submission 198773) | Peat permafrost microbial communities from Stordalen Mire near Abisko, Sweden - III_Bog_E2_3 | ecosystem: Environmental > Terrestrial > Soil > Wetlands > Peat | place: Sweden: Abisko... | reverse complement strand
GACGCCCACGTCGGCCGTTTGGTCGTCTTGCCTCGGCGCGGCCTCTGTGACGCCGTCCGGAAGCGGGTCCTGGGGGACCCGCGCGGACCTGGGGGTCCGCCCCACCAACGCGCAGTTGGCTGAAAGCGGACCGCCTGAAAGGCGGTGGGTTTAGACCTGAAAGATGGAACTAAACCGCGACCTCAACCTCACGCACGCCCACGCACGGAAACGGTCAACGCCACGTTATTGGAGCGCCGCGCCGCTAAGCAGCCTGCAATCGCCTCACGAATGGTATCCATCGCTTCGGCTTCTGTTGCTCCTCCAGAGACGCAACCGGGAGTCGTGGGTCACTCGACAGCGATCGTGCCGCGCTCATCCCGCTCGAGCGTGACCAGCAGCTTCATGCTTGCGAAGCAGCCGACTGCACAGGAACGGAACGACTATCGGGCACTTCAACGCCCGACCCTAAGCCTCCGCCAGTCAGCCTCCTGCTCTTTGCACTGCGCGAACTGGAAGCCGATCGACGAAACGGCAATACCTATGGTGCGAACGCTTATCCGGCCTTCGTCCCGATCGACTTCGCTTGCAGAAACTGCAGCAAGTAATCAGGTCCACCGGCTTTGGAGTCGGTGCCGGACATGTTGAAGCCTCCAAATGGATGGCAGCCCACCATGGCGCCGGTGCACTTGCGGTTGATGTAGAGGTTGCCGACGAAGAAGCGATCCTTCGCAGCTTCGATCTTCGCGGGATCGTTCGTGAACGCCGCGCCCGTCAGCCCGTACTCCGTATCGTTGGCAAGTTCCAGCGCGTGGTCGAAGTCGCGGGCACGCGTGACTGCCAGAACAGGTCCGAAGATCTCTTCCTGGAAGATGCGCGCCTTGGCGTCGACGTCGGCTATGACCGTCGGCTGGATGAAGTAGCCCTCGCCCGGAGCGGCGGCGCCGCCGACGAGCAAACGCCCTTCCTGCTTGCCGGTCTCAATGTAATCCAGGATGGTCTTGCGCGAGCGCTCGTTGATGACGGGGCCCATGTAGAATTGCGGATCATCGGCCGGCCCGACGCGGATCGCCTGGACTTTCGGGATCAGCTTTTCAAGGAACTTCTCATATACGCCGTCCACGACGATGGCGCGCGAGCAGGCGGAGCACTTCTGGCCCTGGTAGCCGAACGCGGAGACGAAGACAGCCTGAACGGCAGCGTCCAAATCGCAGTTGTCGTCCACCACAATTGCGTCCTTGCCGCCCATCTCGGCAGCCACGCGCTTGATCCAGATCTGGCCCTTCTGCGTCTTGGCGGCGAGTTCATTGATGCGCAGGCCGACCTCGCGCGAGCCGGTGAAGGAAATGAAGCGGGTGCGCGGGTGCTGGACGAGAACGTCGCCGACCTCGCTTCCGCTGCCCACCAGGAGCGTGCAAACGCCGGCCGGGAAGCCGGCTTCGGCGAGGACTTCGGCGAATCTGGCGGCCACGGTCGGAGTGTCGCTCGACGGCTTTACCACCACGGTGTTGCCGGCAACCAGCGCGGCAACGGTCATGCCGGCCAGAATGGCCAGCGGGAAGTTCCAGGGCGGAATGATAATGCCTACGCCCAACGCTATGTAGCGCAACTCGTCCGTTTCGCCGGGCAATTGGGCGACGGGCTCGGGCGAAGCCCACTTCAGCATTTGCAGCGCGTAATATTCCAGAAAGTCGATAGCTTCGCAGGTGTCGGCCTCGGCTTCCGGCCAACTCTTGCCGGCTTCCACGACGAGCCAGGCGTTGAATTCAAACTTGCGCTGCTTGAGGATCGCCGCGGCTTTGCGGACCAGTTCGACGCGCCGAGCCGCCGGCGTCCTCGACCAGCTCTCAAAAGCGGCCTCGGCGGCGCCCACGGCCTTGGCGGCCAGCTTCGGCGTAGCCTTGTGATGCAGCCCAACCGTCTCCATTGGCTTGGACGGATTTACCGACTTCAGCAGATCGCCAGTCCGGAAGCTCTCGCCTCCGATGTGCAGGTCATACTCGCGGCCAAACTCCGCACGCACGGCGGCGAGCGCGGCTCGCATCGCTTCTGCGTTTTCGGGTTTGGAAAAGTCGGCAGCGGGTTCGTTGCGGAACTCCCAGAGCCGAACGCTCATTAGCCCTCCACCATTTTGCGGCCCCGCTCGATCATTTCGGCGGCGTCGTCGGCCATCTTGCGGCCCCTGTCGAACAGTTCCTTGCCTTTTTCAAACAGATCGTGGCTGGACTCGTTGAGCGCGTCTGTGCCCTGTTCGACCTGCCGGCGGATCTGGCGCCGGGTTACGCGGCCCGATGCCGGAGCAAACAGTAGAGCCAGGGTTGCGCCAACGGCAGCGCCGGCGATGAACCAAGTGGCCTTGCTGGTGTAGTCTTCGGAGTACATATTGGAAGTGAGCCTCCTACCGCCTATTCTAGCTGAGGTGCCTATGGGTCCAACTGAAGAAGATGCTCAATTGGTTCCGGTCATGGAGAGCGGGAGACCGCTTGAAGCGCCACTGATTGTCGCAACCGGCCTGCAAAGCGTGCTGCGGGGGCACGGAATCGAAGCCATCGTTTCAGGCTATAGGGCGGAGCCGGTGTTGCCCTTCCGTCTGCTCGTTTCCTCGGCCGATGCCGAAAGCGCGGGGCAAGTGATTGCCGAGGCGCTTGCCGGCGGCGCCGCGGCGGCTGATGAGGCGGAACTGGAAGGTGAGGCCGCCGGCGACAAGCCGCCGGATGACAGCGGTTCGGGCTGGGCCGGCTTCCTGTAGAAGAGGTTCCAATGGATATAACATATGGCTGGGTTGAAAAGGTTCCCCTGGTGGGCCTGGACGGCGAGTCGCTGAAAATCTCCGGTCTGGCGGAGGCGGAAGTCGTGCAAGCGCTCTTGGCTGCAAACGGTATCGACTGCGAGGTCTGCCTGCCTTCCCGGAGCATCCAACAATTGCCGGAAAACCTAGTCCTTGTGCCCGCGGAATTTGCGGAAGCCGCCGCCAGGATCATTGCCGAGGCGCGCGCCGATGGCGAAGCCGCAGCCGATGAAGCGGAATTAGCAGGGGAATCTGCAGGAGATCTGCCGCCTGACGACGTGAATTCCAGTTCGAGCGGGTTACTCTAGAGCAGAGGTGTACATGAGTTCATCCGATCCTGTTGATCTGGTCCTCGTCCTGGAAGAAGACGGGACACCACTGGAGGTCACCGAGATGGAGGCCACCTCGTTGCAGAGTCTGCTGGAAGCCAGTGGTATCGAAGCCGTGATTGTGGGCGCGGAGATGATGCCCAACCTGCCCTATCGAATTCAGGTTCCCTCGGATCAGGCCAAGCAGGCGGCAGAGATTATCGCCGAGGCGAGGGCGGCCGGCTCCGAGGGTGCTGAAGAGGCGGAACGGGCCGGTGAGGTCTCTGGCGACATCGCTCCCGCGGAGTGACGGCCGTCCAGCCAGAGCCGCGAACGTAAGAGAGCGGCCAACCGCCTGTTCGCGCAAAGGGCCGCCCTTTGACATGCGCGATTGCTCAGAAAATGCCTGTGTGTGTGGCCGCTCTGTGACCTTCGCGGCTCTGTGCTGGCTGTGCGTATGCGCGGGCCAGTTTATGGAAAACGTGAAACCGCTCTAATAGCCTTCCCAGGCGGGCGGCAAGGCGAAGCCCTCGGGGTGGCCTTCCGCCTCGATCCAGCGCTCGCTGCTGCGGGCGACAACCAAGCCTTGCCGGTCAGTCCGCAGCACGACGGCATGCCGTTGATCGAGCGAGTTGAGTGTGACCGGGTTCGGATGGCCGAAGTTGTTCTCGTAGCCCGCCGAAATCATGGCCAGCGAAGGTTGCAACACGTCCAGGAATCGTGGCAGGGACGAGTTCTTGCTCCCATGGTGAGCCACTTTGAGGATGTCGGCCCGCGCAGTGTAGCCTGCCTCCAGAAGCAACGCTTCCGTGCGCCGATCCATGTCTCCCGTCAGCAGCAGAGAGTGCCGTCCATAGCTCGCGCGCACTACGAGCGAGGCTTCGTTCTTGTCGCGCGGAGCAAGGTCGGGGAGCGGCGCGAAGACCTCCCAGCGAACGCCGCCCAACTGAATCACTTCGCCTTTGTGCAGGCTCCGCACGCGGGTCCCGGCGGCGCGTGCCAGCGCGGCCAGGCGGCGCCAGTCCTTGTCGTCAACGTCAAACGCGCCCCAGATTTCGCGCGGGTGAAAGTTGTTGAGAACTGCTTCGGCGCCACCCGCGTGGTCGGCGTGGGCATGGCTGATCATCAGCACGTCGAGACTACGCAGCCCGCGCCGCCAGAGATACGGCGAGACGACGTCCTCACCCGTATCGAAGGACGAATCGCGGGGTCTTGTCTTGCGCCCGAAGGTCTGGATGCCGCCCGTGTCGACCAGCATGGCTCCGCCCGACGGCAGGCCGAGCAGGATACTGTCGCCTTGACCGACATCGATCATGGCGATCTCCAGGAACCCGCGCTGGATGGAAGACGGAAACGGATGAAACGCGACCAGAGCGAGCGCCGCCAGCGAGGCCACGGCGCTGGGCAGTACCCAGCGCGACTGCCTTCGCAGTGCGACGCAGAACCAGGCGAGCAGCACGCCGAAGAGCACGAGCGCGGCCAGCGGCGGGTCTGGCACGCGCCAGTTCGGCTCCCACCGGGCGTGCGTCGTTGCCGCCCACTGCGAGCCTTGCAGCATCCAGAGTGCGATGGTCGCAAAGAAATGCCAACCCGTCGCCACGGCTGCGAAGCCGAACGGAATGGCCAGCGAGACCAGCGGCACGATGATGATGTTGGCAGTCAGTCCGGTGATCGAAAGTCGATGGAAGTAGAGAATCATCGGCATGGCGAGCATCCACTGCACACAGGCCGACAGGAGCATCAACTGCAGGCAGAACAGCACGGCTCCACCGGCCATTCGCAAGCTCCATACGACCCAAGCTAACGGGCACCGCAATACTGCGGAGATCGTCTTGGCAATCAACAAGAGCTCCGTTCGGATGGCGGCCACTCGCGGCTCCAGCTTGGGTACCACCTCGGGGTGCGAGAGGCTCCCGAACGCTTCCCGCCAGGGCCGCAGCCAGCGCGAGTTTAACGGCTCGTCGATAGCGCCCATGGCTGCCACCGAAAGGAACGTCAACTGGAAGCTCGCGTCGAACAGTTCGTCTGGCGCCACGATGACAAACCCGATAGCGACCGCCGCAAGGAGGTTCAATAATCGTGGTGTGCGGTAGAGGAATTTCGCGCCCACAAATAGCGTGAAGCCGGCCGCCGCGCGCAGCACGGGGGCGCTTCCGCCACAGACCAGGGCGTAGATCCATCCAACCAGGGCGGCCACAACCAGCAGGCTCCGTTCTCCGCTCTTGGCGACCCTGAGCCAAAGCAGAAGCAGCGCCGTGACAAAGGTGATTTGGCTGCCTGAAATGACCAGGGCGTGATAGGTGCCGGTCCGGCGCCAGTCCTGCGTCCAGACATCCCGGATGCCGGAAGCGTCGCCGAGCAGAAGCCCGCGCATCATGCCCCGCGCATAGTCGTCACCCGCGTATATCCGATCGAGCGCATCCAGGCCCGACTGCCGGATGCGCCCTAGAGCCGCTGCCCACGCCGGACCGCACGAGCCCGGCAATACCCGGTAGGTCGAAGCCTTGGCAGAGACCGTCCAGAAGATGTTTTGACGGGCCAGATAGCTCGCGAAGTCGAACGATCCGGGATTCCGGTAGGAACGCGGCGAACGAATTTCGCCTTCCAGAGCGACCCGCGTTCCGGCTAGAGGAAGCGGCGGCAGCGAATCGTCACCGTGCGGAGCGACCGAGGCGTAGATAGCCGCGCCCGGCTGGAGCGCCAGCTTCAGACGCAGGAGCCCGTCGCGATAGACACCGTTCTCAACAACGCAGCCCTGCACCGTCTGCACCGTCTCAAGGATGACGGGCGATGGTTCGGGTGTTTGCGCCGTCTGGAGACCCGCATCCACAGCGCCGAGCGCCGCCAATGCAAACAGGATTGGGATCGGCAGGAAGCGGCTGGAGCACCATCTCCAACTCAGCCCCGCCAGGAGCGCGAAGGCCGCTGCCGCCACTGCCGCTTCACCGGGCACAACTCCACCGGCCCTCGCGGCCAGGATGCCGGCGGCCAAAGCGAAGAACGGCAGGATGAGTGGGTCGCGCATGGCCCGTAGTGAAGGAGTGGCCGGGAGGCCGTTGATTTCTCACCGGATGTACACACTGGTGGCGACGACACCCGTTTGGCTATCTTAAGGTAGGGAATTCGCGACCGATCCAGCCGGTTGGGAGGGATGAAGGATGCCTTGACGCTGTCGCCGCCGGGTTCTTACACTGAGTGTGCGCTACAATAAGGTTCGCAGGGAGAGCGCTGGAGACGCCATGAAGTATCTTGTGATCGCCGCAGTTATTTTCCTCGTGTTCGGGGGCGGCAAGAAATTATCCGATGTCGGCAAAGGCCTGGGCGAAGGTATCCGGAACTTCAAAGACGTCTTCAAAAGCGATGAGACTCCCTCCAAAGGCGAAGCAGAGCCTGAAAAGAAGGCCTGACCGAGCCACCGATCTTACAGACCGCACCGCTCCCGCAAAATAACAAAAGCCCCGCAGCCTGCGCTGCGGGGCTTCGTATTTCAACTCCCTGAATGGAGACCGGCCCCGGTCTCTACGCCTTCGCCTTCTTGGCCGGGACGATCGCGTCCTTCACGGTCTTGGCGACGCGGAACTTCACGACCTTCTTGGCCGCGATCTTGATCTTCTCGCCAGTTGCCGGATTGCGGCCGATGCGCGCCTTGCGCTCCTGGCGAACGAGCCGCCCGATACCAGGCAGAACGAACACGCCGTTCTTCTTGGTCTCGCGAACAGCGATTTCCGAGTACTTGTCCAGAACTGCTTTGGCCTGCTTCTTCGAAATCTCGACGGCCTCTGCGAGCTCGGTGACGAGTTGGGTCTGGGTCAGCTTCTTGACTTCGGCCATATCCTCTCCTTGAATCTCTTTCTTCCCCGAATGGGATCGAGGACAGATCCAGCGGACTAAGAGCCGCCCGGATTCTGCTTCAGACGGACTTCACAAACAAAAACTCCCACTTTTGTCGGGAGCCTATTCGGTCTCAATCATACGGGAAGCGCGAGCGCGATAGCAAGAGGAGAATGCCCCAGAACCCTTGATTTTTCGAGGTTTTGACGCAACATGGACGCAAAACGACCGATTTTACAGGCATTTCGCTGCCTTGCGCGTCGAAAAACCGCCTGAACGCCCGTCTGAACAGTGCTTGGAGGCCCGCGCGGCGGCTGCGGGCGGCCACCTTCATAAAACAAAAGATGCCCACCGCGTTGTGCGGTGGGCATCTTCAACAAGACGGAAGGACTGCTTAGTAGTCCATGTCCGGGCCGCCGTGGCCGCCACCGGGGGCGGGAGCAGCCTTCTTTTCGGGGATCTCGCAGATCATCGCTTCGGTGGTCAGCATGAGGCCGCTGACCGAAGCGGCGTTCTGGAGAGCCGTGCGGGTGACCTTGGCCGGGTCGATGACGCCGGCTTCGACCAGGTCCTGATACTCTTCCGTCGCGGCGTTGAAGCCGAAGTTGACGTTCGGGCTGGAGGTCACCTTCTCAACGACAATGGCGCCTTCGTAGCCGGCGTTGCCGATGATCTGGCGCAGGGGCTCCTGGCAGGCGCGGCGGATGATGTTGATGCCGATCTGCTCGTCGCCCTCGCCCTTCACGCCGTCCAAAGCCTTGGCAGCGCGGACCAGCGCGACGCCGCCGCCGGGGACGATGCCTTCTTCAACGGCCGCACGGGTGGCGTGCAGCGCGTCTTCAACGCGGGCCTTCTTTTCCTTCATTTCGGTCTCGGTGGCTGCGCCGACTTTGATGACGGCCACGCCGCCGGCCAGTTTCGCGAGGCGCTCCTGGAGCTTCTCACGGTCGTAGTCGGAGGTCGTCTCGTCGATCTGGGTGCGGAGCTGCTTCACGCGGCCTTCAATGGTCTTGTGCTCGCCGGCGCCTTCGATGATGGTGGTGTTGTCCTTGTCGATGGTGACGCGCTTGGCGCGGCCCAGATCCTTGACTTGGACACCTTCCAGCTTGATGCCGGTCTCTTCCATGATGGCGGTGCCGCCGGTGAGGATCGCGATGTCTTCCAGCATGGCCTTGCGGCGATCGCCGAAGCCGGGCGCCTTGACGGCGGCGACGTTCAACGTGCCACGCAGCTTGTTGACGACGAGCGTGGCCAGGGCTTCGCCTTCCACTTCCTCGGCGATGATGACCAGCGGACGGCCGGAGCGGGCGATCTGCTCGAGCACGGGCAGCAGGTCCTTCATGTTGCTGATCTTCTTCTCGTGGATCAGGATGTAGGGATCCTCAAGAACGGCTTCCATACGGTCCGGATCGGTGACGAAGTAGGGCGAGAGGTAGCCGCGGTCGAACTGCATGCCCTCAACGAGCTGCAGTTCGGTGTGCATGGTCTTGGACTCTTCAACGGTGATGACGCCGTCCTTGCCGACCTTCTGCATCGCTTCGGCGATGGTGGAGCCGATTTCGGTGTCGCCGTTGGCGGAAATCGTTCCGACCTGGGCAATCTTGGCGTTGTTCTCAACCTTGGTGGAGAGCTTGCCGACTTCGGCGACCACAATGGCCACGGCCTTCTCGATGCCGCGCTTCAGCGCCATCGGGTTGGCGCCAGCCGCGACGGCCTTCACGCCCTCGCGGTAGATGCACTGAGCCAGGATGGTAGCGGTCGTGGTTCCGTCGCCGGCCACGTCGGAGGTCTTGGACGCAACCTCACGGACCATCTGCGCGCCCATGTTCTCGAGCGGATCCTTCAGCTCGATTTCCTTGGCGACGGTGACGCCGTCCTTGGTGATCGTCGGGCCGCCGAATTTCTTCTCGAGAACGACGTTACGGCCTTTCGGGCCGAGGGTGACTTTCACCGCGTCGGCAAGTTGGTTCACGCCGCGCAGGATCGCCTGACGGGAATTCTCGCTATAAACAATCTGTTTTGCTGCCATGTTTCAAACTCCTAATTAAGACGGGAAGCGCTCGTTTTCGAGAGCCCTACTTAGCGACTGCGACGGGGTCGAGCACGCCGAGCACTTCGTCTTCACGAATGATCAGGTACTCTTTACCCTCGAGCTTGATTTCGTTGCCGCTATATTTTCCGAAAAGGATCCGGTCGCCGACCTTCACGTCAAGGCTGACTACCGTCCCATCCTCCAAGCGCTTGCCGCGGCCCACGGCCATGACTTCAGCTTCCTGGGGCTTCTCTTTCGCCGTGTCGGGGATGATGATCCCGTTTTGCACGCTTTCCGTTTGCTCAATCCGGCGCACAACGAGCCGGTCGTACAGGGGACGAATTTGCATAGTCTTCAGAACCTCCGGTTTGTCTCAATCCTGGAACTCGACTAGGAAACCAGCCTGGCTAATCTGCCTTTTGCCAGAACCCGTTCCGGCCCTAAAGCCGAACACCAGAACCCGTTCCGGCCCTTGGCCAGACACGTCTACTGTATTAGCACACTCGGGAGGAGAGTGACAATAGAGCCTTGTAACACGCTAATTACAAAAGGAATATTTTTGTTGTCTTCAACATGGCAACGCGGCCGACTCCGCTTGGCGCGAGAGGTGCGGAAGAAAATCTGAGTATTCTTCGCTCAGGTCTAAACGCATGACCTCCACCGCTCTCAAGATGGCGATGCTATCCTGAGATTATGTTCCGGCGGGCTCGCTGGTTTCTGCTGCTCGCCATTCTCCTCCTCAGTGTCGCTGTGGCGGCAATCTTCCTCGTTCGCCGCGAGGAACTCACCCGTCGTCGCCCCATAACATCTCCACCTTTGCCTGCCAACACCAGCGCCACCGCTGACATGTGGGAGTGGGAAGTCCGCAAGAACGATGTGCAGGTCCGCATGCGGGCGCGCAGTTTCCGTCAGATCCATGAACCCTCTACGGTCCTGCTCAATGGAATGCAATTGGAGATTCGCAACACGGCGGCCGGTACGTACGATCTCATCAATAGCTCCGAAGCGAACTTCGACACCGTCAGCGGCCAGCTCTATGCCGATGGTGCGGTGGAGATCCGGATGCGTTTGCCGATTGCCGGCGGCGAGCCCGGGAAGAAGATGATCATCCACAGCACGGGAGTGCACTACGACTCGAAGACGCAGCGGGCGTGGACCGAACGGCACGCGACCATGGAGTTCGATGGGGGCGATGGCGAGGGCGATGGCGCGAGTTACGATCCGGGTGTTCACGCCATCGAGCTGAACAGTGCGGTGAAGATGCACTGGAGGGGCAAGGGCGGAGGGCCGCCGATGGACGTGGACGCTTCACACGCCATCTACCACGAACACGAGCAAAGGATCGAACTGCGGGCGCCCGTGAAACTGAAGCGCGGAACGCTCAGCGTCGATGGCGGGGACTCGACAGTGTATCTGGCGGAAGGCAAGATCCAAACCGTCGAGACCAGCCCCGCGCAAGGAGTGGACGAGTTGCCCACGCGACGCGTGGATTTCGGCGCGCAGCATCTGAAGATCTGGTTTGACGACGCTGATCTGATTCATAGAATGGAAGGCGTCGATTCGGCTCGCGTCGTGTCGCGAGACGCCAGCGGAGAGATCGTGATGACCGGCCAGAGGCTGGACCTGGACTTTGTCGCGGCGCAGCACGAGAGCCAGTTGAGCCACGCGGTGGCCACTGGACAGGGCCGGGTCGAATCCCATCCTGCGCCTCGCGCTCCGTCAGTGGGGAAAGACGGAGCGAAAGACAAGGGCGCGTCGCAGCCGGGGCCGAGGATTCTCACGAGCGAGAAGCTGGAGCTGAACATGAAGCCAGGCGGCCAGGAAATCGACCAGGCCCACACCTTGGCTCCCGGACGGCTTGAGTTTCTCCCGGCGAAACCCGACGACCGGAAGCGCCAACTCGATGCCGAGCGGATGACGGTCTGGTACGGAGCGCAAAACGTAATGCGCGATTTTCGCGCCAGCAAGGCCGCCACGAGGACCGAAGCGCCGCCCAAACCAGTGCGTGGCGCCCCACCCAAACCGCCCACCATCACTCTCACGCGCAGCCGGGAACTCGAAGCTCACTTCGACTCCAAAGGTCAGGTGACGATCATGGATCAGCGCGGCGATTTCGAGTACGAGGAAGAGACCAGACGGGCCAAGGCCGACGCGGCGCAGTTGGATGAGACCACCAACGTAATCCTGCTGCGCGGTCAGGCTCGGGCCTGGGATGAGACCGGTTCAACGGACGCGGATGAGATCCGGATCGACCAGAAATCCGGAACCACCATCGCGAAAGGCCGAGTCTCCTCGACGCACCTGCCCGACCACAAAGACCCGAAAGATCCCAAGACTGCAAATGATCCCAAGAACCCAGGTGACAGTGGACTGATCGCAGGCGATCAGCCCCTGATGGCGCGTGCAGCGGAGATGACCACCTGGGACAAGAATCAGAAGATCCGTTACACGGGGGATGCCGTCCTCTGGCAGGGTTCAACCCGTATCCAGGGTCAGGAAGTCTTCATCGACCGCGAAGCACAGAAGCTGGAAGCGCACGGCGATGTGGTGACGCGAGTTGCGGATTCCAGCCAGTCGGCAGGCCCCGACGCGGCCACGACCGCTCAGTCCGCGCCAGCCCAGCCCGGTCAGCCCAAGAAGACTCCGGCTGCGGGCTCACCGCGTGGTTTCTCGGTGGTCTCGGCGCCGGAGTTCACCTATGACGGGAAGATCAAGCAGGGCTTTTACCGGGAGAATGCCCACCTGGAGCGTCCCGGGCTGGATGTGCGATCACGCTACCTGAGGACATACTTTGAGGAAGATCCGAAACCCGGCGGCGGGACAGAAACCAAATTGGAGCACCTTGAGGCGGATGGCGCCGTGGATATTCTCCAGAAACCTCCAGGTAAGGTGAGGCGGGGGCGTAGCGACCACGCTGAGTATTATCTGGGCGACGAAAGGATGGTTCTGACCGGCGGCCAGCCCGAGGTTACCGATTCCCTGCGCGGGACCACACGGGGACCCAAGATCACCTGGTATTCACGGGAGGATCGGTTGATGGTTGAAACCCCGGGAGCCAAAGACCGCGTGATGAGCCGATCGGTGAAAGATAAGAAGAAGTAGGGAATCCCGGTGCGAAAAAAAGAGGGCGGGCGCGGCGGTGCCCGCCCCGGGAGCTGCCTTCTGGCGAAAGCCAGAAGTACCGGTTGTACTTCCGCACCCGGACAGCGGCGAACCGCCCAGGGTGCAATAACTGGATCTCAGCGCGGAAGAGAATGCAATCTCAGTCAAGCGCCAACATCGCAGCCATGGCTCCGCTAGCGCACTATTACCCAGGTGCGGATAATGAGCCTCCCGGCAAGCAGTTCCCGGATTGGACGGGGCAGTAGGAACTCGCCGCCATTAAGCTCTCCGCAACTTCGTCCCCGGCTGTAAATCGGGGAAGTGGTAAAGCACGCGTCTGCTTTAGAAGGGCGGATCGTGGGGCAAGAAATATAGGTGCGCAAAAAATATCTACAAATAGGGGCAAACGCCGCGAATCGGGGATAATCGTGAGCGTGAGTGCATATTCCAGCCAGGAAGTCGGCAATCTTCCTATTTCGCGCGGCATTCTGAAGGCCGCTGAGATTTCCAAATCGTATCAGGGCCGCCGGGTCGTTGACGGTGTCTCCGTTTCGGTCCAGACGGGCGAAGTTGTCGGCCTGCTGGGACCGAACGGGGCGGGCAAGACGACCTCGTTCTACATGATCGTCGGCCTCATCACTCCCGATGCCGGGCGGATCTTCCTGGAGGACCGGGATATAACCAGTCTTGCGATGTACGAGCGGGCACGGGTTGGCATCAGCTACCTTCCGCAGGAACCTTCGGTGTTCCGGAAGCTCTCGGTGGAAGACAACCTGATGGCGATTCTGGAGACGCTGTCGTTGAATTCACGCCAGCGCCGGGAGCGCCTGGAGATGCTCCTTGAGCAGATGGGCCTCGAAAAGGTCCGCAAGAACAAAGGGTACATGCTCTCGGGCGGTGAGCGGCGCCGGGTTGAAATTGCGCGCTCGCTTGTAATCCGCCCGCAGTTCCTCTTGCTGGATGAGCCGTTCTCGGGGATCGACCCGATTCAGGTCCTGGAGTTGCAGAAGATTATCGCCAACCTGAAGATGGGAGGCATTGGCATCCTCATCACCGACCACAACGTGAGGGAAACGCTCGCGGTGACCGACCGGGCCTACATCATCAACAATGGCCGGATCTTCCGCGCGGGCACGCCTGAACAACTCGCTCTCGACGCTGAAGTGCGGAAGGTGTATCTCGGCGAAGGCTTCAGTTTCCAGCGCTAGATCCGCGGGGAGTGAAGGCGCTGCCGTTAAGCCTTTGAAAGCGAAGCGCTTCTAGCGGCTTGAATCGGGCTGGTGAGTGGTATCATTGACCACAGGATGAACCCGATCTCGCACAAGCTGCAGATCGTTCTCAGGCAAAAGCAGATCCTGACCCCTGCCCTCATGCAGATGGTCCGGATACTCCAGCTCAACCGCCTGGAGTTGAAGGACATGATTGCCGAGGAGATCGCGCAGAACCCGCTACTCGAAGAGGTGGGCGAGGGTGGCGAAGAGCTGACCCCCGCCGAACTCCAGGTCTTGCTGGAGACGCAAGACCGTGATCCTAATCAGGTGGATAACGAAGTCCTGAAACTGACGAAGGACGCTCTCCAATCCGCCTACGAAACCGAAAATGATCCCGTCGAACAGGCTGGCGCCAGCGCTGAGGCCGAGGTCGCCGCCATTGAACCCGCGACCGACACCGCACCAGGAGTGGAAGATGCGTTCGGACAGGTAGACTTGGACGACTTTTTCCGCGACTTCAATGAGCCCGGGTTCCGCAGCCAGGCGTCCGAGGAATCCGACAAACCAGGCTTCGAGTTCTTCCTGTCCTCGCCGGTGACCCTGACCTCGCATCTTATGAGCCAATTGGCCATGTTTGTGCTAACTCCGGCAGTGCGCGAGGCGGCGGATTCCATCATCGGCAATCTGGAAGATACCGGCTACCTGTCCACCTCGATTGAGGAGATTGCCTCGCGCGATTCTCTGGCTGTGGCGGATTTGGAAGCCGCGCTGAAGGCGGTGCAGACTTGCGACCCCGCGGGCGTCGGAGCCAGATCGTTGCAGGAATGCCTGTTGCTGCAACTGGAAAGCCGCAACGCGAAGGGCGGCGTGGCCTGGCAGATTGTCGAAAACCATCTGAAACTCGTCGAATCGCGGAGCGTCAAGGAGTTGGCGAAGCTGCTCGGCCGGCCCCAGGAGCACATCCAGATCGCGCTCGACGTGATCCGCAAACTCGATCCTAAGCCCGGTCTGCGTTACTCGGGCCCGGGTGCACGCGAAGTGGAGCCGGACGTCGAGATCTACAAGGACGGCGACGTGTGGGTAGTCCAGCTCTCCGATGAAGACGTTCCCCAATTGCGCTTGAACGGTAGCTACCGCCGCATGCTAGAGCCCGACAACAGCTCGGACAAAACTACGCGCAACTACGTCCGCGAGCGTTTCAATTCGGCCTTGCAGCTCATCCGGAATATTGAGCAGAGACGCCAGACCATCTTGAAAGTTTGCCAGGCGATCGTGCGCCGGCAAATCGAATTCCTGGAACAGGGACCCGATGCATTGCGTCCCCTGATGATCAAGGAAGTCGCCGAGGAGGTGGGCGTTCACCCCTCGACGGTGAGCCGCGCGGTGTCCAGCAAGTACGTTCACACCCCGCAAGGCGTGTTCGAGCTTCGGTACTTCTTCTCGGAGGCCGTTCAGGGGCCTTCGGGCGGCGGAATCCCGTTGCAGACTTTGAAGCGCATGGTAAAGAAGATGATCGACGAAGAAGACCCCGCGAAGCCCTTAACCGACGATCTGATCGCCGCGCGCCTGAAGGATCTGGGCATTGACGTCACGCGGCGCACAGTCGCCAAGTACCGCGAGGATTTGAGGATACCTTCTACGCATCATCGCCGCGTGCGGAATTAAACGCGGGTCAGGCCGTCCTGGCCGGCGTAATCGAGGAAAGGCACTCCATGAGAATCACCTTTACGGGGAAGCAGGAGAAGTTGGCGCCAACCCAGGAGCGCAAGCTCGCCACCGCGTTCGCGCGGCTGTCGAAGCTGATCGAGCGCAATGGGGAGAAGGCTGCCCAGGTCGCTTTGTCCTCACAACGCCATCGTCAAATGGCGGAAGTCCGCGTGAACTTCTACGACCAGACGATGATCGGAGAAGGCAAAGGCGCGGACCAGTTCACGGCGCTCATGGAGGCCGTGGAGAACGTGGAGCGGCAAGCCCTGAAGAGCCGCGAGAAGTGGCGCGACTCAAAGCGGGAAACGCCCACGCGCAAGGCGCGGTCGACTGGAGAGCCCCTGCCGGAACCGGTGGAGGCGAAGGCGCCGAAGGGCGGGAGTACAGCCAAGGCAGCCAAAGCTCCAACGAAGAAGCGCGCGGGCAAAGCGTCTAAGCCGGCTCAGGTCGTTCAGGCCTCAGCGGACGGCAGCAAACCCATGACGGTGGATGAGGCCATGATGGCGCTGGAAAGCGGCCAGGACTACATCGCTTATCGAGACGCGGACACCGACCGTGTGCGCGTGTTGATCCGGCGCCGCGACGGCAAAATTGACCTCGTGGAAGCTTGAGACACCAGGGAATGGCAAAACGGCGGCGAGCGCCGGCTTCGACGGAGGAGCCGGCGTCCAAGGGCCTTGGAGCAAGGCCCGAACTGTTTATCATCACGGGAGTCAGTGGTTCCGGAAAAGGCACCGTGCTCAAAACGCTGGAAGACCTCGGCTACTATGCCGTGGACAATCTCCCAATGCCGCTGCTGGAGACTTTCGCCAAGCTGGTGACGCAATCGGCCAGCATCCGGCGCGCTGCCATCGTCGTGGACATTCGCGAAGGCGACCTGATCAGCAAGTTTCCGGAGATATACTCGCGATTGCGTGGAACTCTGCGGACCAGCCTGTTATTCCTTGACGCAGACGACGACGCATTGCTGCGCAGGTTCAGCGAGACCCGCCGCCCCCACCCGTTCGGGCACGGAAGCGTGCTCAAGAACGTGCGAGCGGAACGAAAGCAACTTGAGGCGATCCGCGACATGGCGGATCAAGTGATCGTAACTTCCGAGTTGACTTCGCCGCAGTTGCGAAAGATGATCGGCGAGGCGTTCTCTGCCACCAGCGACGCCTCGCTCCGCATCGCAGTGATGAGCTTCGGCTTCCGTCACGGCGTCCCGGCCGAGAGCGACCTGGTCATGGACGTCCGCTTTCTCCCGAATCCGAACTACGTGCCGGAGTTCAAGCCGCTTTCGGGCAAGAATCCGAGAGTGGCGCGCTATATTCGGGGATTTCCCCAGACCGGCGAGTTTCTGAGCCATGTGCAGGATATGCTCGACTTCCTACTGCCGCACTACGTGGCTGAGGGCAAAGCGTATCTGACAATCTCATTCGGTTGCACCGGTGGGCGGCACAGATCGGTGATGATGGCGCAGGAAATCGCGCGGTATCTCCAACGCGAGGGTTATCCCGTCCACATTTCGCACCGCGACATCGACAAATAGCCGCAGTCAAGGTAATGCCGCCGCACTTGACGCCGATAAGGGATGCAGATCGCCCGGAGCACCGCCCTGCTCACGGACGGTCACTGCACCCGCTGGATGGCTCAGGGAACAGCCCGCCACTACACTCGGGCGAGCCGCCATCCGGCGGACTTTTCTCACGCTTCCCTGGGATCTTCTTCGGGTAACCTGCCTGCCATCGCTGCCGGAAGCGCCACGACTGGCCGAATTCAGCGCGGATCTCCCGGCGGCGCCGGCCTTCTCCGCTCCCTTCACGTCCCGCTCTGCATCCAATTGAAACAGCACTGTTAGAATTGAACTAGAGACGTCTGGGTACATGATTCTTACGAGCAGTCTGGCGGAAGAGATTCTCGAGCTGAAGCGCGAGCGCGGCGCGATGCTGCTCGCCCACCATTACCAGGAAAGCGAAATTCAGGAACTGGCCGATGCCGTCGGCGACAGCCTGGAACTCGCCCGTAAGGCGCAGAGCTTCGACGGCGATGTCATCGCCTTCTGCGGCGTCTGGTTCATGGCGGAGACGGCGAAGCTGTTGAACCCGTCGAAGATCGTCGTTGTGCCTGATCGCGATGCGGGCTGCAGCCTGGTCGACGCCTGCCCGGTGGACCAACTCCGGGCCTGGAAAGCGAAGAACCCGGACCACGTGGTGGTCAGCTATATCAATACCAGCATCGAAGTGAAGGCGGAGAGCGACATCATCTGCACCTCGCGCAACGCCGTGGACGTGGTGAATTCAATCCCCGCGGAGAAGCCGATTCTATTCCTGCCCGACCTCAACCTCGGCAACTACGTAAAGCAGCAGACTGGCCGGGAAAACATGAAGATCTGGCAGGGTGCCTGTATCGTCCACGCCACTTTTCCTGCGCGCCGGGTAGTGAGCGCCCGCGGCGAGCATCCCAACGCACTCGTCGCGTCGCACCCCGAATGCCCGGCCGAAGTGCTGCGGATGTCGGATTTCATCGGCTCGACCTCGGCGATCATCGACTGGTGCGTGAAGCAGTCAGCCTCGGAGTTCATTGTGATGACCGAGAGCGGCGTGCGCCACTCGCTCGAAAAGCTGGCGCCCGAGAAGAAGTTCTACTTCGTCGCCAATGAGAACTGCAACTGCAGCGAGTGCCCGTACATGAAGCGCAACACGCTGGAAAAGCTGCGCGACGCCCTACTCAATCTCGATCCTCGCGTGGAACTGTCGCCGGAGATCCTCGAAAAGGCCCGGCGTCCCGTGGAGCGGATGCTGGCGCTGCGTTAGGCGAGGAACCAACGGCATGAGCGGGCAACGGCGGCTTATCGACACCTTCGGCCGATTGCACGACAACCTGCGCATCAGCGTCACCGATCGCTGCAACATTCGTTGCTATTTCTGCATGCCGGAAACCGGCGTGCCGTTCACCCCACATGCGGAAATTCTCCGCTACGAAGAGATCGACCGTTTTGTGCGCATCGCCGTCTCGCTGGGCGTGACGAAGGTTCGCATCACGGGCGGCGAGCCCCTGGTGCGGCGGGACCTGCCTGTGCTGGTTTCCGCGTTGCGCAACATCGACGGACTGCGTGAGATTGCGCTCACGACCAACGCGGTGCTGCTCGCGGAGCAGGCGGCGGATCTCTATTCGGCCGGGTTGCGCCGGCTGAATGTTCACCTGGACACGCTCGACCGGGAGAGATTCCACAAGATCACCCGACGCGACGACCTGGAGCGCGTGCTGGACGGATTGATGCGGGCCAAGGAACTTGGCTTCTCTCCGATCAAGCTCAATGCCGTGGCGCTCAAGGGCCTGACGGAGCCGGACATCGTGCCGCTGGCGCGCTTCGGGCGCGAGCACGGCTTTGAAGTGCGTTTCATCGAGTTCATGCCGCTGGATGCGCAGCATCTTTGGGACCGCTCGAAGGTCCTGGCGATGGATGAGATCCTGGCCGTCGTCGAACGCGAGGTCGGCCCGCTGGAGGCAATTCCCGATGCCGATCCGCGAGCGCCGGCGCTCGAATACCGCTACCTGGACGGCGGCGGGAGCATCGGCTTCATCGCCTCGGTGAGCCGGCCGTTCTGCCTCAACTGCAACCGCATCCGGCTAACCTCGGATGGCAAGCTGCGCTATTGTCTGTTCGCGATCGAGGAGACCGACGTGAAAGGCCTGTTGCGCAACGGCGCTCCCGACAGCGAGATTGCAGAGACGATCTCGGAAACGGTGCGGCGCAAGTGGCTTGGGCACGAGATTTCGAGCACAACCTTCGTCGCTCCTCCGCGTCCGATGTACTCGATTGGGGGCTGAGGCGTGTCCGGCATGGATTCCGAAGAGCCCGTCCGTATCCCCATCACCGGCGAATTCGACCTGCATTCCTTCGCGCCCAGGGATGTCAAGGCGGCCGTCGAGGCTTACCTCGAAGAGGCATTCGCGATAGGATTGAAGGCGCTGAGGATCATCCACGGCAAAGGCATCGGCGTACAGCGGGAGATTGTCAGGTCCGTCCTGTCGCATTCGCCCCTGGTGGCCGGATTCCGGAACGCACCGGAAGAAGCCGGAGGTTGGGGCGCGACCATTGTTGATCTGAGGCGTTGATCTGAAGTAACGCTCGGGTTCCGCGGCGCGCCATGTTAGAGGATAGCAGCCGGCCATTTGGTCCCGGCATTTCATCTTGGAGAGGTCATGGGAAGCGGATTATCGCGTAGGTATTTCTTCTTTGGCTCGGCTGCCGCGCTGGCGGCCACGCAGCTCGAAGCAAAGAGCACGCCGTCGTTGAAGCGGCTCGGCTATAAATCGCCGAATGAGAAACTGAACATCGCCGCCATCGGCGCAGGCGGCAAGGGACACAGCGACATTACGGGCTGTGCGACCGAGAACATCGTCGCCTTCGCGGATCCGGATTGGAAGACCGCGGCCAAGACATTCAGCGAGTTCCCCAACGCGAAGCAGTACAAAGACTATCGCGAGATGCTGGAGAAAGAGCGGAACAACATCGACGCGGTGATCGTCGCCACGCCCGACCACACCCACGCTCCGGCGGCGATGTGGGCCATGGAGCGCGGCAAACATGTCTATTGCCAGAAGCCACTGACGCACACCGTCCATGAGGCGCGCATGCTGGCCGACGCGGCGCGCAAGTACGGCGTTGCGACGCAGATGGGCAACCAGGGCCACTCGGGCGAGGGCACACGCAAACTCTGTGAAATGATTTGGAATGGCGACATCGGGGCGGTGAAGGAAGTCCACGCCTGGACCAACCGGCCGATCTGGCCGCAAGGCATCGATCATCCCCTGGCCGAGGAGCCGGTGCCAGCGACCATGGCTTGGGATTTGTGGTTGGGTACAGCGGCGACGCGCCCGTACAACAAAGAGTACTGCCCGTTCAACTGGCGCGGCTGGTACGACTTTGGATGCGGCGCGCTGGGTGACATGGCCTGCCACATCCTCGACTCGGTGAACTGGTCGCTGCTGCTCGATGCGCCCATCAGCGTGGAGTGCGTCAAGATTGAGGGCAAGAACCCGTACACGTTCCCGACCAAGTCGATCGTGAAGTTTGAGTTCGCCGCTCGCGGCAACATGCCGCCGGTGAATGTGTTCTGGTACGAGGGGGGGCTGAAGCCGCCGGTTCCAGAGGGCCTGCCGGCCGATGTGAAGCTGGGTGACATCGGCGATCCGAGCAACGGCAGCCTGTTCATCGGCGAGAAGGGCTTCATCACCACAGGCACCTATGGCGACGGCACGCGGCTCGTGCCCGACGACAAGATGAAGGACTACAAGTTCCCACCGAAGTTGTTGACCCGGTCGCCGGGCCACTATCAGGACTGGATCCGCGCCTGCAAAGGCGGCGACCCGGCCTGCTCGAACTTCAGCTACTCCGGCCCATTCACTGAGTGGGTGGCGCTGGGCGTGATTGCGCAACGCAGCGAGGGCAAGCTGACGTGGGATCGGGCCAAGATGAAGATCGCCAACAACAGCGAAGCCAACAAGTTCGTGAAGCCTTACGTGCGGAAGGGCTGGAAGTACTAACCGGGCCAAGCCTGAGGTGACTATCGAAATGAAAAGGGCCAGTCCCGGGTGCTCCGGGACTGGCCCTTCATAGTCCAGCGTCCGGTCTCAGAACATGAACTTCAGGCCAAGTTGCAGGATGCGCGGGTTATGCGCGCCGCTCGGATGCAGGAAGCTGGTGTCCAGGCAGCTTGTGTCGCCGGCGGAGTTGTTTGCTCCTCCATAGCAGCTGATCCCGCTGTTTACGCCGTTAAATTGGGTATGGTTGAACACATTGAAGCCTTCGACGCGAAACTCGAAGTAGCGCTGTTCGGTCAGGTGGAACCTCTTGAACAGGAGCGCTTGCCGCGCGGTAAGATTGCGGTTGGTTCCAATCAACGTGACTTACCTCAATCGACTTCTCCTTTTCGCGGTCATCGCGAGCCCGGTTTACTGTCAGACCGAGCTGCCCTTGATGCCGATGCCCGCCAAGGTTTCTCTGACCGCCGGCGGCTCGCCGCTGACGATTCAGCCGGAATTCAGCGCGTCCATCCAGGGTGTGGGCGCATCGGACGCCAGAGTCCGCGCGAGCGTCCAGCGGGCGTTGGCGCGCCTGACCGCGCAGACCGGCGTGCCCGTATCCACGAAGCTCGCCGCTGCTGCTGCTACGCCCAAGCTGCTTGTCATCGTGGAGACCCTCGACCATCCTGCTCCCCAGAAACTGGGCGATCCCGAGGACTATCGTCTGTCCATTACCGGGGCGCAGGCTCGCCTGGATGCCAAGACGCCGCTCGGCGCGGTGCGTGGTCTGGAGACGTTGCTTCAACTCGTGCAGCCCGGCAAGACAGGATTTGAACTGCCTACCGTGGAGATCGAAGACTCGCCTCGCTTCCCCTGGCGCGGTCTCTCCTTCGATGTCTCACGGCATTTCATGCCCGTGCCGGTTGTGAAGCGGACACTCGACGGAATGGCGGCAGTGAAGCTGAACGTGCTGCACTGGCACCTCTCCGACGACGAGGGCTTCCGCGTGGAGAGCAAGCGCTTTCCGAAACTCCAGCAACTCGCTTCCGATGGCATGTACTACACGCAGGCGGAAGTGCGCGACGTGATCGCGTATGCCCGCGAACGGGGCATCCGCGTGATTCCTGAGTTCGACTTGCCTGGCCACGCTACGTCCTGGTTTGTGGCCTATCCGCAGTACGCGAGCGGTAAGCCTCCATATCATATCCGCAATGTGTCGACGGACCCCAGCGACACTATGGACCCATCGAAGGAGGCGACCTACGTCTTTCTCGACGGGTTCATCGGCGAAATGGCGGCGCTGTTCCCGGACGCCTACTTCCACGTCGGCGGCGACGAAGTCGACCCCAAGGATTGGAAGGCGAACGCGCGGATCCAGGCGTTCATGAAGCAGCACAAGTTGGAAAACGAAGATGCGTTGCAGGCCTACTTCACGCGGCGTTTGCAGACCATCGTTACCAGGCACGGCAAGCGCATGGCCGGTTGGGATGAGATCCTGCGGCCGGACATCCCAAAGAGCATCCTGATCCAGTCCTGGCGTGGCCAGAAGTCGCTCGCCGATGCGGCTAAACAGGGCTACGATGGCATCCTCTCCGCCGGCTGGTATCTGGATCTGATCCAGCCCGCCTCGCAACACTATGCTGTCGATCCACTCAAAGGCGAGACGGCTGGTCTCTCCGCGGAAGAGCGCAAGCACATCTTCGGTGGCGAGGCCACGATGTGGGAGGAAATCGCCAGCGCGGAGAATATTGACGCCAAACTCTGGCCGAGGCTGGCCGCGATTGCCGAACGGCTCTGGTCTCCCGAGAGCGTGACCGATGTGAACTCGATGTATGCCCGCCTGGAGCTCACCAGCCGCTGGCTGGAGACGCTCCGCTTGCGGCATCGCTCTGTTCTCGTGCTGATGCGCCAGCGGCTTGCGGGCGCCGCGCCCACCATGCCGCTCGAGGTCTTCGTGTCTGTTCTGGAGCCCGTGAAGGAATACACCCGGCACGAGGAAAAGAACCACCCGTATGGGATCAACCTGCCACTGAATCGCCTGGTCGACTCGATCGCTCCGGAGAGCGACGCAGCGCGTGATTTCAGCGATACGGTGGATCGCTATCTCGCCAACCCCGGTTCGCCGGCTGCGAAGGACGATGCCGCCCGGTTGGAGATGCTCCTGCGGCACTGGTCCGCCAACGTGCCCCATGTCACGCCGCTGCTAAAGGCGAACGGGATTCTCGCCGAGACCGTGCCGCTGGCCACGATGCTGGACGAGGTCTGCAAGACCGGGCTGGAAGCGCTCGCTGCGCTGCGCGCCGGGACGCCCGCCGCTAGCAGCGGGATCATGGCCCGGCTCGCCTTCCTCCCGGTTGCGGCCAGGCCGCAGGCGGACATGCTGATCCAGATCGTGCCAGCCGTGAAGAAACTGGTGGATGCGGCAAGCCGGTAGGGCCATTGGCAGGTCGCGGGGATTCACGCGATTCCATACGCGAATTAAAGAAAAGCCGCGTTTTCTTTAATTCGCGCGTCCGCAATTAAGGAAGTCCTTAACTGCCTGAGCGGGGTGCTGTGAATTATCGGCTTCGGAGCGGCGAGACGGTCTTGCCTGCCGGCGCAGGCGGCGCATCGTCTCAGAGTTCCCACGTCCGGAAGACGTACTGGTGCGCTTCCAGATCGACGTGCTTGCCTATGAAACGCACCCCCTCCATGTCGAGCCTCATGTGCTGCTCGAGCCTGGAGTCGAGCTTCGTCTTGAGGAACCCGCCCGAGCCGACCACGCGTTGCCAAGGCAGTGCGTCGCCGCAATTGCGGAGCAGCCGGGCCACCTGGCGGTGATAACGCGGATAGCCGGCGGCGGCAGCCACTTGGCCATAACTCGCCACCCTCCCACGGGGAATCGAGAGGATGATTTCGCGAAAGCGTTGGTCGCGAGCCTCTTTCTCGGCGGGCGGGTCGAACATACCGAGCCTGGCGATATCCCGCGGCTTCATCGGCTTCGGGGCGCGGCGGAACGAGGGTCGAGGCGGTCTTGACATCTACCAATTGAAGATAGTACAGGACAGCCCCGCACAGGCCAAACTCGCGCCAGATCGGGCAGGGGAACCTGCCGGGTCCGGCGCGAGATGGGGCTGTCGTTGTCCGAAAGCGGCGAGAACCGCTACCGCTGATTGGCCTTAAGGATCTTCTTCCGCAAGCGGATCGAACTCGGCGTCACCTCGACGAACTCGTCTTCCTTGATGAACTCGATGGCGCGATCGAGGTTCAGTACGCGTGGTGGCACCAGGCGGATCGCTTCGTCTGCGGTGGAGGAGCGCATGTTCGTGAGCTTCTTCTCCTTGACGATGTTCACATTCATGTCGTCGGCGCGGGAATTCTCGCCGATGATCATGCCCTCGTAGACTTCCGTGGTCGGCGTAATGAAGATCTCGCCGCGCTCCTGCAGGTTCCAGATGGCGTACGCGGTCGCCGCGCCCGCACGGTCCGCGACAAGCACGCCGGTGGAACGCATCGGGATCTCGCCCTGCCACTCGATGTAGCCATGGAACAGCGAGTTCATGATCGCCGTGCCTTTGGTGTCGGTCAACATCTCGTTCCGCAGACCGATCAGACCGCGTGACGGCACCAGGAACTCAATGCGCGCCCGGCCCGAGCCGTGGTTCACCATTTTGCTCATCTTGCCCTTGCGGATGCCCATCTTCTCGATGACCACGCCGACGTGATTCTCCTGAACGTCGACGACCAGCAGTTCGAGGGGTTCGTGTACCTTGCCGTCGATCACTTTGGTCAGAATCTCGGGCTTGCCCACCATCAGCTCATAGCTTTCGCGGCGCATCATTTCGACCAGGATTGCGAGTTGAAGCTCGCCGCGCCCCATGACCTTAAACGCCTCGGGACCGCCCGCCTCTTCCACGCGCAGGCTGACGTTGGTGAGCAACTCCTTGTCGAGACGATCGCGCAGATTGCGGGAGGTAACGAACTGGCCCTCGCGTCCAGCGAACGGCGAAGTGTTGATAGTGAACACCATCGAGATCGTTGGCTCGTCGATCTGGATGATGGGTAGCGGGACAGGATTCTCTGCCTCGCTGACGGTCTCGCCGATGGTGATGCCTTCGACGCCCGAGATGGCCAGGACGTCACCCGGCCGGCCTTCGGTTTCTTCCACGCGCTTCAATCCCTCAAACGAGTACATCCGCGTGATTTTGGTGCGTTGGATAGAGCCGTCCAGCTTGCAGATGGAAACCTCTTCGCCTATGCGGAACGTGCCCTGGAACACGCGGCCGATCGCAATGCGCCCCAGGTAGTCGGAGTAGTCGAGATTCGCCACCTGGAATTGCAGCGGCGCTTCCGGGTCCCCGACGGGCGCAGGGATGTACTCCAGGATGGCGTCGAAAAGCGGCTGAAGATCCGTGCCTTCATCCTCGAGCTTGAGCTTGGCCACGCCGTCGCGTGAGATGGCGTAGATCACCGGAAAATCGAGCTGTTCCTCGGTTGCGTCGAGATCGATAAAGAGGTCGAAGATCTCGTTCAGCACTTCCTGCGGCCGGGCGTCCGGGCGGTCGATCTTGTTGATGACGACGATTGGCGGCAGTTTGGCTTCCAGGGCTTTGGACAGCACATACCGAGTCTGGGGCAATGGCCCCTCGCTCGCGTCGACCAACAGCATGACGCCGTCGACGAGCTTCAAGGCGCGTTCCACTTCGCCACCGAAGTCGGAGTGGCCGGGAGTGTCTACGATATTGATCTTCGTGCCCTTGTAGTGGATGCCGGTAGTCTTGGACAGGATGGTGATGCCGCGCTCACGCTCCAGTTCATTGGAGTCCATTACCCGGTCTTCAATGCGTTCGTTGGCTCGGTAGATACCACTTTGCCGGAACATGGCGTCAACCAGGGTGGTCTTGCCGTGGTCGACGTGCGCAATGATGGCAATGTTGCGAAGGCGGTCGTGGATTGTGCTCATGAATAATTGCGAAAGAAAAAAGGGGGAACACTTCCATTGTTACACTGAGAGCGGTGATGTCCCAAACGCCGGGTAAAGACCCCGCCGGTCTTCCGACGATAGTAATCGTCGGCCGGCCCAATGTCGGCAAGTCGTCTATCTTTAACGCCATCCTCGGCCAGAGGAAGGCGATTACGGGCGATGAGCCCGGAATTACGCGCGATCGCATCTATGGCGAAGCGGTCCACCGGAAGCGCCGTTTCGTGCTGATCGACACCGGCGGCATCATTCCGGACGACCTCGCGACCATCCCGGCCGAGATCCTCAAACAGGCTCGCGTGGCTCTCGATGCGGCCGACCAGATCATTCTGGTGGTCGACGGGCGCACAGAGATGACCTCGTCGGACCGCGATCTCGCTCAGATTCTCCGGAAGCTCAACAAGCCCGTTGTCGTTACGGTGAACAAAATCGACGACCCGAAGCGCGAGTCGTTGATGTCGGATTTTTATGCGCTCGGCTTCCAGCGCGTGATGCCCGTCTCGGCCGAGCATCGCAAGGGCCTGAACGACCTGCTCGACGAACTGACGAGAGACTTTCCCATCACCGAGTCGGACGAAGACGAAGAAGGGGAGAAGGGTCCGCGCCCCGTACGCGTCTCCATCATCGGGCGGCCGAACGTCGGCAAATCGACGCTTCTCAACGCCCTGATCGGCGGTGAGCGCGCGATCGTCTCTCCCATTGCGGGAACCACCCGCGATTCGGTCGACGAGGCCATCGTCGTCGACGGCCGCGAGTACGTCTTCATCGACACCGCCGGCATCCGCCGCAAGGGCAAGACGTTTGAGATGGCGGAGAAGCTGAGCGTCATGATGGCGCGCAAGAACATCCGCATGGCCCACGTCACGCTGCTCGTACTGGACGCCACGGAAGGACCCGTTGCGAGCGACGCAACCATCGGCGGCTACGCCCATGAGGAAGGCCGTGCGCTGATCATCTGCGTCAACAAGTGGGACCTGCTCGAATCGAAGAAGCAGAAAGAGTACGAGCAGAACATTCGCGACCAGTTCAAGTTTCTCGACTACGCGCCGATCGTTTTTATCTCCGCGAAGGACAACCGCGGAGTCCGCGGCCTCTTCAAGCGCATCGCTGCGGCGTACACGAACTTCGACAAGCGCATCCCGACCGGCGAGCTGAATCGTTTCGCCGAGACGCTCGATTTCGGCTACCAGCGCCGCATCTACTACATCACGCAGCCTTCCGTACGTCCTCCGACCTTCGTGCTCTTCATGGACACATACCAGGAGTTGCACTTCTCGGTCGAGCGTATGGTGGCCAACAAAATCCGCGAGCGCTTCGGATTTGAAGGATCACCGGTCATCATCAAGACGCGCGGGCGCCGCAAGTCGACGAAAGAATAGCTCGATTCCCGTGCGTAGAGTGCGGAAGCTGAATTCGGCCCTGCTATCGCGTCACGATGAACTCGATGGCCTCGAACGGAGCCAGGTGAATGCGGTGTGCGAGCGCCGTATGCTTCAGTGCCGGAAGGGCGGCACGGATGCTCTCCCGCTGCGCGGTGGCGAGCGTCGCCCGGAAGATGTCGGCGCGCTCCCTGTAGCTGTAGGCGACATATTGCGATGCGCCGGCGATCTGCGCCAGCGCACTCCAGAACGAAGTGCGGCGGAACAGGCGGCGGGAGTCGGCCACCTCACGCAGGACAGCGATACGCACGCCGGGTCCGGTGAATAGGGCTTGAGTGCAGCGTCCGCCTTCGAATCGGCGCGCCGGTTCGTCGTCGGGCAGACGGGCTAGCACGAAGGCCAGTTCCGCCTCGCTGAGTTCCACTGGCTGCCATCGGAAGCGGGTCGCTCCTCCCGCCACCGATCCGCGCTTGAGGGTCGCCGAGATGCGCACCCGATCTTTCCCGTGGACGGCGGCGATCTCTTCGAGCAGTTCTCCGAACGGCATTTCGCGCACCACCACCGGTGTGAGAGAAATGGCTCCCGCCTCTTCCGAGCTGAGTTTCACGCGCACGGTGTCAGGCGCCGCCATGAGATCAGTCTAACCTCGGAGCAAAGCTGCGGCGTGGGCACGCGAAATCCGCCCGCCTCCGTGTGCCTGAAGCGGTAAAGCGAGGGAGCGCTCGCCCCTCCCGGCTCGTATCTCTGTTTGCATGCCGCTGGTGTCAGCTTACAATCCTGTGTGATGACTCATCTCGACAAAGTGCGGTTCGAAGTCGCGCGATACGAGCACCTGCTGCTTGCGTTCGACGTTCGCGAGTCTTCCACGGGCACACCCGATCTCGTCATAGGCTTGAGAGCGCCCGTTGAGGGCGTGGGCGATTATGTGGCTCCCGTTCACCCGCGCGACATCGACCATTCGCAGTTTGAATGGACGTTTCAGCGCTACCTCTACGACTGCATCCACGACTACATGGCGGAGTTGTTCACCAGAAACCCGCAAGAACTGGAGCGCGCGCAATGACGGAAGCGAGCGAGTTCATTCAGGCGGAGATCCGCGCGCACGGCCTCATGCCGTTCTCCCGTTTCATGGAGATCGCGCTCTACCACCCGCAATTCGGCTACTACCGGCGCGGGCAGCCGATATTCGGACGCCAGGGCGATTTCTACACGGCCTCGCAACTGCAGCCCGTCTTCGGGCGCCTGCTGGCGCAAGCCTTTGGGAAGCTTGATGCGCCAGAACAACCGGATCGCCGCGTGATCATCGCCGACTGGGGCGCCGGGCAGTCGGACCTGAGAGATACTCTCGTCTCGTTCGACTACCGCGCCGTCGACGTTGGCCGTGATGAGCTTCCGGAACGTTTCCGCGGGATCGTTCTCGCCAATGAACTTGTCGACGCGCTGCCTGTCGACGTGGCGAGAAGGGAAGACGGTGTCTGGAGAGAGTGGCGGGTAGCGTCGAAGGGGGACGGCTTTGTCTGGGCCGACGGTA
>Ga0302270_10001069_pt1 | contig 28446 bp, 27 predicted proteins | sample III_Bog_E2_3_FD_198773 | JGI IMG/M metagenome (GOLD analysis project Ga0302270, IMG submission 198773) | Peat permafrost microbial communities from Stordalen Mire near Abisko, Sweden - III_Bog_E2_3 | ecosystem: Environmental > Terrestrial > Soil > Wetlands > Peat | place: Sweden: Abisko... | reverse complement strand
GATCGCTTCCGGCGGGCGTTAAGTATCTCCAGGAGTCGACGGTTGGACCGTCCCTGGGCGCCGATTCGATCCGCTCCGGTCTCCTTTCGGGTTTAGTGGGCCTGGTCGTGGTGATCTTCATCATGCTGATCTATTACGCGCGTAGCGGGATTAACGCCACAGTGGCCCTGCTTTTGAACGCGATAATTCTGATTGGCGTGCTGGCCTACGTGGGGGCCGTATTGACGCTGCCCGGCATCGCGGGCATCATTCTCCTGATCGGTATGGCGGTGGACTCGAACGTGCTGATATTCGAGCGAATCCGCGAGGAGATACGCGCCGGCAAAGTTCTGTTCGCGGCCATAGACGCGGGTTTCAGCAAGGCGTTTCTAACCATCATCGACACCCACGTCACTACGGTCGTCAGTTGCGCCTTCCTGTTCATGTTCGGTACGCCCGCGGTTCGAGGCTTCGCAGTGACGTTGGTGATCGGTCTGGTCGCCAATGTTTTCACCTCGGTATTCGTCTCCCGCTATCTGTTCGACCTCGAATATAGCGGAGCGAATCCTTCGTTGAGCATTGGAATAGAAGTGTGATAGTGTACGGGGAACCGCTCGGCGGGGCCCTGGAGTGATACGGAACCGGGGAAAGCGGCCACTCGTGCCGCAGCCTGGCAAGGTTTACAGTCCATGGAGCTGTTTCGAAAAACAAACATCGATTTTCTCGGCAAGAAGTGGATCTTCATCGGCCTCTCGCTGGTCTTGACCGCGGCCGGATTCGTGAGTTGGATCGCCAAAGGCGGCCTGAAATACGGTATCGACTTCACGGGCGGCGCGAACATCACGGTCAAATTTGCCGGCCCTCCGCCAGTGGATAAGATCCGCTCTGTCATTTCCGCTAAAATACCCGGCGAGATTTCAGTTCAGGAAATCTCCGGACAAAACGAAGTCGTTATCGGAACCGGACTTAAAACCGACGAAGAGTTGCAGAACGCGCGCCGCATTATGGGCGAGACGCTGAACGCCAATTTCGCCGATCAGTCCGGTAAGCTGGACTTCAACAACACCAGCGCTCAGACCCTGTCTGAGCGGCTGCGGGATCCATTCGCCGCCGCCGGCATCTCGATGTCCGATCAGGAGATCGGCGACCTGGCGAAGGCCCTGACCGAGTATCGCGACAAGGAGCGTTCCGGGCTGCTGACCAACCTGAACGAATTGTCTGGCGCGCCTGGCGTGACCCCGGCGATTCTGACGGTCGTCAAGAACGAATGTTCGCTGGCCAGGTTCGCGATCCGCGGCGCCGAGGTGGTCGGACCCAAGATCGGCGGGGAGTTGCGCACAAAGGCCATCCTCGCAACGCTCTACGCTCTGGGCGGTATGCTGGTCTACATTGCGTTCCGCTTCGAGTGGATATATGGGCTGGCCGCCGTCGTGGCGACTTTCCATGATGTCCTGATTACACTGGGCCTGTTCTCTTTGTTCGGCAAAGAGATTTCTTTGAATGTCGTGGCTGCGCTTTTGACGCTGGTCGGCTATTCGATGAACGACACCATCGTTGTCTTTGACCGCATTCGGGAAACCGTAAAGCAGGGCCGCCGCGGCGAGTTTGAAGCAGTCGTGAATGAGAGCGTAAACCGGACCCTGAGCCGAACCGTTCTGACCTCGGGTCTGACGTTCATCTCGGCCATCGCCCTGTTGATTTTCGGCGGGCAGGTTCTGCACGGTTTCTCGTTCGCGCTGGTTTGCGGCATCGTTGTAGGCACGTACTCTTCGATTTTCGTTGCCAGCCCAATTCTCATCTTCTGGCGGAATTTCGCCGAGAAGCGTCGGAAGAAGGCTGGACCGGCAGCCGCCTGATGGGGCGCCGGTTTTGGTGTTGGTGCAGTTTGTAGTAGACTTCTGCTTGCGGAAGTTTGATGGTGCCCGAGATCGGTCGCCGCATTGAAGGCTGGGTTGCTTCTTTTTAATCGGAGCAAAGGGCCTGATTGCTTCGCAGACGGGCAGAAAGCCCTGGTTCGCGGGAACCTAGGCGAGGATGCGGTGTCCAATGTGTTTGAGAGCGGTCTCCGGGGTGACGGAGACCGGACACAAGGGGAAGAGAAAACAATGTTCGAACAGACTTTTGTGGAAGGAAGAGCAAAGACCAACAAGGGCTGGACCGTAATGGTGTCCATGGGCATCCAGGTTGGTTTGATCGTAGCGCTCATCATCATCCCGCTGCTGAATCCGGAATTGCTCCCGAAGACTGCGCTCCAGTCCATGCTGACGGCGCCGCCTCCGCCTCCTCCTCCTCCGCCGCCACCCCCGCCTCCCAGTGCGGTGGTTCACGTGGCGAAGGTGATTCCGCGGCAGTTTGACGGCTCCAAGTTGATGGCGCCGAAACAGATTCCGAAAGAAATTGCCATGATCAAGGAAGATGAGCTTCCGCCTTCTTCCAACATTGGAGTGGTCGGTGGTGTTCCCGGTGGCGTTCCCGGCGGCAGCGCTGGAGGCGTAATTGGCGGTCTTCTTTCGGCAGCCGGCAATGCGGCTCCTCCTCCTCCTCCTCCGAAGGTGGAAGTGAAGGCGGCTCCAAAGCGCATCACGGTTGGCGGTAATGTTCAGCAGGCAATGCTGGTCTCCCAGCCCAGGCCGGTTTATCCGCCCTTGGCCAAGCAGGCCCGTATTCAAGGTGTAGTTCGGTTCACGGCCATTATCGGGCGTGACGGCACGATTCAGAATCTGACCCTCGTGTCCGGCCACCCGCTGCTGGTCTCAGCCGCACAGGAAGCCGTCAAGCAGTGGCGTTATAAGCCGACATTGCTCAACGGCGAGCCGGTGGAAGTGGTAACCCAGATCGACGTGAATTTCACGTTGAATCAATAGTTAGTTTAGTCCGGAGCTTTAGACTCAATTCAACTCGCAGGAGAGAGATAGCAAATGTTGCTTCAGTTGCAAGTCTGGTCGTTCCTGTTACTCCAGGAAACTGCCATGAGCTTTGACCTGCGCTCCATGTGGGCGCAGATGGGCTTGTTGGCCAAATTAGTGGTCGCCGTGCTGTTTATCATGTCCGCCTGGTCCATCGGCGTCATGATCGATCGTTTGATCGTATTTAATGCAGCGCGCAAGCAGTCGCGGCTTTTCGCCCCCGCAGTTGCGGGTGCTCTCCGCGAAGGCAAACTCGAAGAGGCCGTTAAGATTGCCGACCGTTACAAGAAGAGCCACCTCGCCAAGGTTGTCGTGGCCGGTCTGCAGGAATTCCGTGCGCACCTCGTCAGCAATGACATCCCGGGCGAGACCATCGAGGCCTCCCGCCGCGCTCTGGAACGCTCCGAAGCCATTGTTCACAGTGAAATGGATCGCGGCTTGAGCGGCCTGGCAACGATCGGTTCGACTGCTCCATTCGTCGGTCTGTTCGGCACGGTCGTCGGCATCATCAACGCGTTCAAGGGAATTTCGTCTGAGAAGTCGACCGGTCTCGGCGCGGTCGCCGGCGGTATTTCCGAAGCGCTGGTTACCACGGCTTTCGGTCTGTTTGTGGCAATTCCCGCGGTCTGGATGTTCAACTACTTCAACAATCGCGTGAAGTCATTCGACGTTGAAATGACGAACTCCAGTTCCGAGTTGATCGACTACTTCCTGAAGCATTCCAGCAAGGTGAACGCGGGCCGCTAGGGCTCGCGTCCAGTTTGAAGGAGCGTTCATTCAGGTCCAGTTCGGCGAGTTGAGGGGTGTCCGCTTTCCGGCTTCGGCCGGAAAGCGGATTGCTCTGGCGCCGGCTGAAAAGGAGAAACCGGATGGCGACTGAGTTTAAGAAACCGAAATCGACCGACACCGTATCGGACATCAACGTCACGCCGATGGTCGATGTGATGCTGGTGCTACTGATCATTTTCATGGTTATCACGCCAATGCTTTCCAAGGGTGTCAGCGTCGATCTGGTCAAGACGATGAACCCGATTGCAATGCAGAACGCCGATAAGGAAGACGCGATTCTGGTTGCGGTCACCCGCAACGGCGATGTCTTCCTGGGTAGCAGCAAGATTCCGCCCGCGGACCTTCCCGGTAAGGTGAAGGATCTGTTGGTTGGCAGGTTGGACAAGACGGTGTTTGTGAAGTGCGACAGCCGTGCCCGTTACGAGAAGGTGGTTGACGTGGTTGACAACCTTCGTGCGGCGGGCGTGGACAACATCGGTCTGTTGACGGATCTCGATGCGAAAGCCAAGGCGAAGGCGGATGCAGCGGCCGCGGGTGCGGCTGATGTTTCAGGTAAATAGCGGCGAGACGCCTGCGCGTCTGTCTGCCGGTCGGGCCCGGCCTCTGATGCAGGCTTTGTCGGCTCAGGGATAAGTTCGAGAGAGAAGGAGATCTTCTATGAGTATGGCAGTAGGCGGTGGCGGGGGCGGCCCGAAGTCAGACATGAACATGACTCCGCTGATCGACGTGCTCCTCGTGCTGCTGATTATCTTTATGGTTATCACGCCGTTGACGCCAAAGGGCTTGGAGGCGCTGATTCCGCAGCCGCCGCCACCCGGGGCGCCGCCGTCCCAACAGGATGACCGCACCGTGGTAATCATTGTGAACAAGGATCATTCGATGCAGATCAACACGGAGCCTATCTCGCCGGATAAGCTCACAGCACGGTTGCTCGATGTTTTCAAGACCCGCCAGGAGCGCGTCTGCTTCGTCAAAGCCGACCCCGATCTTGAGTTCCAGGAAGTGGCGAAAGCCATCGATCTGGCAAAGGGCGCCCAGATGGATAAGGTCGGGCTCATGACGGCGAAGATGGAAGCGGGCCAGTAAGGAAGGCGGCAACAGGATGAATAATCGAATTCTTGTCACTGTGGCAGCTCTCGCGGCCCTTGTCCTCGGCGGAACGCTCGCGGGGTGCAAGAAGTTGGAAGCACGCGACAACCTCAATAAGGGTGTCGCTGCGTTCAAGGCCGCCAAGTACCCCGACGCTGTCGAATTCTTCACGCGCGCCGTTGATCTCGATCCCAATTTCGCGACCGCAAGGCTCTATCTTGCGACCGCATATATGAACCAGTACATCCCTGGCGCCGAGTCGCCTGAGAATGTTGCCTACGCGAATAACGCCTTGGCGAATTTCCAGAAGGTGCTTGACGCCGATCCGAAGAACGCCACCGCGGTGGCGTCCATCGCTTCGCTCTATTATTTGGAATCGCAAGGCACTTCTAAGCTCGAAGATAAGTTAGATCGCCTTGAGAAGGCGCGGGTCTGGTACCAGAAGTTGACTGAAGTCGATCCGAGTAATAAGGAAGCCTATTATAGCCTCGGCGTAATAGCCTGGGCGAAGTGGTATCCGGACTGGAACTCCGCGCGCAGCAAGGCCGGCATGAAGCCCGACGCCCCTGGACCTCTAAAGGATAAAAAGGCCAGGGAAGAGCTGAAGGACAAAGACGGCGCAATGCTCGATGAGGCCCTCAAGAATCTGCAGAAGGCTCTTGACCTCGACAAAGAGTACGACGACGCGATGGCCTACGTGAACCTCCTGTACCGCGAGCGCGCCGACCTGGCGGACTCCGCCGCGGAGTACAAGAGGGACGTGGACCTTGCTGATGAGTACATTCAGAAGGCCCTAGATACCCGCAAGATCAAGGCTGAGCGTCAGCCGAAGCAAACGGGTATTGTCAACGAGAGCAGTTCCAAGTGATCTGTCGGGCGATTGCCTGACTTCCGCTAAACTAGAGGCGAGGGTGATCAACATCACCTTCGCCTTTTTCTCTTTCAATGGACGAACTTCCTATCAGCGAGATTGTTCCGCTGGTCTTGCCTCCCGGGGTTAGCCCTGCACTGGAGCGGCGCTTCGTGGAACTTGAGGCACTGGTCCATTCCCTCCGTCCGAAAGATGACCTCAAGATTCTCCGCAAGGCCTTCGAGTTTGGCGCGGGCCGGCATGCGCGGCAGCGGAGAATGTCCGGCGAGCTTTACATGTTCCACCCCCTGGAGGTGGCGACGATCCTCGCCGGCATGCAAATGGACCTGGTCTGTTTGACCACGGCCTTGTTGCACGACGTGATCGAGGATACCGATACCACTTTCGAAGAGGTGCGCCGGCTCTTCGGCGAAGACGTGGCCCGCTGCGTAAACGGCGTCACCAAACTCAGCAAGATCAATCTGGCCAGCCGCGAGGACCGTCAGGCGGAGAGCGTGCGCAAGATGCTCCTCGCCATGGTGGAGGACATCCGGGTGATCGTCGTCAAGCTGGCCGACCGTCTGCACAACATGCGGACGCTCGGAAGCATGCCGCGCGATAAACAGGAGCGAATTGCCTCGGAAACCATCGAGCTGTACGCGCCGATAGCGCACCGTTTGGGCATGGGCAAACTGCGTACGGAACTCGAGGACCTGGGGTTCCGTTACCTGGATCCGGCGGCATTTGAAGACGTTAAGACCGCGATCGAGACCAAGCGCCAGGCAAACGAGCAAGTCCTCGAAGAGATCCGGACCACCGTGGAGAAGAAGCTGCGAGCGGAGGGCATCCCGGCGCGTGTCGAAGGGCGGGTCAAACGGCCCTGGTCGGTCTACCAGAAACTGTACAAGCAGAAAATCACGATTGACGAAGTCTACGACCTGCTGGGGATTCGGATCATCACGGACTCCGTCCGCAATTGCTACGCGGCGCTGGGCGAGATTCACAATGAGTGGCACCCGATTCCGGGGCGCATCAAAGACTTCATAGCCATTCCCAGGCCGAACCTCTACCAGTCCTTGCACACTTCCGTCATGGGGCCGGGAGGGGTTGCTTTTGAGGTTCAGATCCGGACCGAGGAGATGCACCGCATCGCGGAAGATGGCATCGCCGCACACTGGAAGTACAAAGAAGGCAAGAAAGGTCCGGGCGAGGACGACCAGCGCGTCAAATGGTTGCGCCAACTGGTCGAATGGCAAAAGGAAACGCGGGATCCCGCGGAGTTCATGTCCAGCCTTAAGGTGGACCTGTACCCGGAGGAGGTCTACTGCTTTACTCCCAAGGGCAGAATCGTAGTCCTGCCGCGGGAAGCCACGCCCGTCGACTTTGCTTACGCCATTCATACGGATGTGGGCCATCGTTGCACCGGCTCGAAAGTGAACGGGCGGATGGTGCCGCTCAAGCACCACCTGCGCAACGGCGACATCGTCGAGATCATCACGCAGAACGGATCCTCTCCAAGCCGGGATTGGATGTCGTTCGTGAAGACGGCGCGGGCGCGGAACAAGATCCGCCACGTGATCAATGCCAGCGAACGCGAAAAAGCGGTGGACCTGGGCCAGAAGCTGATGGAACGCGATGCGCGGCGCCTCGGCGTCTCGTTGAGCCGCATCACCCGTCAGCAGATGGAGAAGGTGGCTACCGATTACGGCGTCAGCAAGATCGAGGATTTGTACGCGGCATTGGGCTGGGGCAAATACTCCGCGCGTCAGGTGCTCTCGAAACTCGCCCCAGGCATCGTCGAACCCGAGACTCCGCCCGCCACGCCGGCGCCCTCCGTCGATCCGCGCGCGCCAGTTGACGACAAAGATTACGTCATCCAGGTCAAGGGCATCGATGACCTGTTAACCTATCGCGCGCGCTGCTGTAACCCAATCCGGGGCGAGCCCATCGTCGGCTACATTACCCGCGGCAAAGGCGTTGCAGTGCATTCGCGAACCTGCCCTAATGTCCAGAATCTGATGTACGAGGCCGAGCGCCGCATTGAGGTGGAATGGGCGAAGGGCCCCGGCGAGTCGTTTAACGTTCGTCTGGTTGTTCACAGCGACGATCGCACCGGCCTATTGAACCAGTTGACCCAGATCCTGTTTGGCGAGGAAGTGAACATCCGCAGCGTCGAGGCTCGTGCCGACGAAAAACTACTGGACGCGGCCGTGGTCGAGATGACCGTGGAAGTCCGGGACAAGAAGCAACTCGAGCGGCTCGTGTCCACAATGCGGCGGGTGCCCGGAGTGCGCGACATTGAGCGCGTCCATTAATCGGAACACAGAAGATGCAGACTAATCCGGCTTCCTCGACTCCTCTCCACGTCGCCGTTTCCAAGTCGCGGGGCTTGACCATCGACTGGTCCGACGGGCACAAGAGCGTATTCACGAACGAGTATCTGCGCGACGAGTGCCCCTGCGCCTCATGCACCGGCGCTCACGGGACCGAGCCGCAGCGCTCCAGCTACGCCGCGGAAGCCCAAGCCGCGGAGCCCCAAGCCAATCCGTTCCAGATGTTCAAACCCAAGCTGCGCATGGACTCCATCGAGGAAGTTGGCTCGTATGCCATCCGCATCTATTGGAATGACGGGCACAACACGGGCATTTACTCCTTCGATCATTTGCGCTCCATCTGCCCGTGTCCGGAATGCCGTACCCGGAATGTAGTGTCATAGCCCTCCGTCATTCGATAGAATCCTGAATTGCCGGTGTGTTCAATCGCCGGCGAGGAGGGATCGCAATGCCCCTTGGGCGTCGTACGTTTTTGTTGACCGCCGGCGCGGCCGCGGCGCTGCCGACCGCGGGCCTGGCCTGGCTGGACCGGAAGCCGCCGGCCTGGAAAGCCCACTGGATCCACGTTCCCGGCATGGCTCCCACGGCCTACGGCGTCTGCCACTTCCGCCGCGCGTTCGACCTTGCGGCCGTGCCCGCGAAGTTCGCCGTTCACGTCACCGGCGATAGCCGCTACCAACTGTACTGCAACGGAGAAAGAGTGAGTTGGGGACCCGCGCGCGGCGATTTGAACCACTGGCACTACGAGACCGTCGATCTGGCGCCCAAACTCAAGGCCGGGCGGAATGTTCTCGCGGCTCTCGTCCTGAATGACGGCCCCGATTCGGCGCTCGCTCAGTTTTCGCTTCGGACCGGCTTTCTCCTGCAAGCGGCCGACGACTCGCAGGACGTCGTGAACACCGGCAAGGACTGGCGCTGCGCCGTGAACGACGCCTACCAGGCTACGCGACGTGACGACGTCGGCGGCTACTCCGCGATCGGACCCATGGAGCGATTCGATGCCGCTCGCTACCCATGGGGCTGGCAGCTTCCGGACTTCGACGATTCTGCCTGGACTCCCGCTCAGCCCGGCGATCCGGGCTGCCCGCGCGGCCAGCAGGACGCGCCCAGCCGCTGGATGCTCGTGCCCCGCTCCATTCCCATGGGGGAGGAGACCCAGGAGGCCATTCCGGCTCTGCGCCGCGTGGAGGGGCTTCCTGGCCTCAAACCGGGCGCGCTGCAATTCCCCATTCAGATCCCTGCCGGCACTCGCGCCGTCCTGCTGCTGGACCAGAAAAAGTTGACCACCGCCTTTCCTGTCCTTGCGGTGCAGGGCGGTCGCGGCGCGACCCTGAAGCTGCGGTACTCGGAAGGGCTCTTTGAAACACAGCCGCCGAAGCTCAAGGGCAACCGGGATGTCATTGAAGGCAAGGTCTCGCGAGGCTATGCCGACTCCTACACGGCCGATGGCGAGCGCCGCGTCTATCGCACTCTGTTCTGGCGCGCATTCCGCTATCTGCAGTTGGAAGTTGAGACCGGCTCCGAACCATTGGTGATCGAGGATCTGCACGGCGTTTACACCGGCTATCCCTTCGAGGTGAAAGCGAAGTTCGAGGGCGGCACGCCGCTGCACCAGCGCATTCTCGACACGGGCTGGCACACGGCCCGGCTTTGCGCGCATGAGACGTACATGGACTGCCCATACTACGAGCAGCTCCAGTACGCCGGCGACACCCGGATTCAGTCGCTCGTCTCGCTCTTCATGACCGGCGACGGCCGGCTGATGCGCAACGCCATCGAGCTGCTCGATTCCTCGCGCACCTCCGAGGGTGCGACGTTTTCCCGCGCGCCCAGCACGCTCCCGCAATACATCCCGCCCTTCTCGCTGTGGTGGATCGCCATGGTTCACGACTACTGGCGCTACGTGGACGATCCAGCCTTCGTGCGCGAGATGCTGCACGGCACGCACGCCATTTTGGATTTCTATTCTGCGTATCTGGGCGGCGATCATCTGTTGCACGGAATGCCTTGGTGGAACTTCGTCGATTGGGTCGGCTCCTGGGCCGACGGTGTCCCGCCCATGAGCGGAGACCTGATGCCCGGCACCATTCAGGTGCAACTCCTGCAGGCTTTCCAGCACGCCGCCGAACTGGAGGCGTTCTTCGGCAATGCGGAGACAGCCGCGACCTGGAACAAACGCGCAGAAGCCCTGTGGAAGGCCATCCAGGCTACCTTCTGGGATCCTCAGCGCCGCTGGTATACCGAGGACGCCGGGCACAAGTTCCCCTCCCAGCACGTCAACTCGGTGGTCGTCCTCTCCGGGCGGTTGCCGGAGGCCGATGCGCACGATCTGATCGACCGCGTTGCCCGCGTGCCCAGGGAAGATAAGACGATGGCGCATTGCACCGTCTACTTCCGCTACTACCTGGACCGCGCGTTGTCAGCGGCCGGATGGGGTGACCGCTATCTGGAACGTCTCGGGACCTGGGAGGGTATGCTGGCCGAGGGCCTGACGACCTGGGCCGAATCCGACGTGCCCGATTCGCGCTCGGATTGCCATGCTTGGGGCGCGAGCCCGAACATCGAGTTCTTCCGCAACGTACTCGGCGTCGACTCGGCCGGCCCCGGCTTCAGCAAAGTACGCATCCGTCCGCACCTCGGGCCGCTGCAATCCGCGCGTGGCGTGGTGCCGCATCCCAAGGGACTGATTCGCGTCGAGGTGACGCGCGAGGGTGGGGTGGTGAAGCATAAAGCGACGCTGCCGCCGGGGGTGGCTGAAGTCGCCTGAGCCCGGTCTGCGTAGCGCAGAAACAGAAAAGCCAGCAAGGAGAGTCCATTTCGGACAATCCCGCTGGCTTTTATCTTGAGGTTCCGTTCCGGGAAGCCGCTTACAGCAGCCGGAAGTTCACTTCGACGTTCGCCATGACCGGAACGGGATGACCGTCCTTCTGGCCGGGCTTGAAGCGCCACTTTCCGACGGCTTCTACCGCCTTCTCGTCCAATCCCATACCCAGCGGGCGCACCACGCGGATATTCTTGGCCTTGCCGTCCGTGTCCACCACGATGGCCAGCATCACCGTGCCCTGGAACTTCGCTTTGCGGGCTTCCTCGGAGTACTCCGGCTCGGGCTTGAAGATCGGGATCGGTTGGCTCACGCCGCCGCCGATGCGGAACGCACCTCCGCCGAACCCGCCGCCCGAACCGGGTCCGAACCCGCCACCACTCCCGGAGCCGACGCCGCCGCCCGAACCGCTGCCGATGCCACCACCGGACCCGGGTCCATTTGAGGGCGTGCTGTACTTCGAAAACGGATCGCCGTACTGCGCCATGTTTACGTTGGGCAGATTCACGTCGGGAGGAGCGATGATGGTCGGCTCCATGGTCAGCTTCGGATTCAGGTTATTCAATACCGCCATGGGCGGTGTGAACTGCTTCAAGGATGCTCTGGGCAAGCGGCCCTTGCTGGCTGGCAATGGCGACCGGTCTCCACCGCCTCCGCCTCCGCCCATTGCCTGCTTTTTCGCGTCCATCTGAGGTGTGTAGGGCTCGAGGTTGGGGGTGAAGATCGGCATGGCGTTCTTCAGGCTGTTCTGCACGGCTTTACTGGTGCCGACCACCAGCAACAGCGCCACAAACACAAACTGAAGCACGAGGGAAAGCGCAAAAGACCCGCCTCGATAGGGATCCTTCTGGAACAATTCCTTGACCTGAACAGGCTGCGAAGTTACCTGCAACGGTGGCAGCTTTTCGGGGAAGAAAAGGTCCTTGAATCCGCCCAAAATCGTTCGGTACCAAGGCAGGGCGTTTCTTTCCAACTGGCTGAGCGATCCCGGGCCCCACATTTCCTCTTTGGTCAGAGGGCGCGACGTCAACTGCAATGGAGGCAGTTTGGTGGGGTTGAAGAACTCTCTCAGGTTCTCGCTAAGTGACTTGAAAAACGACTTCTCTTCATTGAACGTCGCCAGTTGCCGCAAGACCGGGTCATCGCTGTCGCGCAGTTCGTCTTCGGTCATCGGACGGAAAGACACCTGCAGCGGCGGCTGTTTCTTTTGCGCGGAAAGTTCTCGAAGGTTGTCGATGATCGAGAGGAACCAGGGTTTAGACGTGGACTGGTAGCCCAGAATTCGATCGGCGGCGTCGGGCACCGAATTCGGATTCTGTGGTTCTGGCGGGTATCCCGCGCGTTGCGGATCGTATGCCTGCATGTTTTCGTCTAGCACTCGGGTTATAACAACCAGGCTCCCGGGCCGCCTCTCCTGCTCCTATTCATCTAGTACATAAGACGCTTTTGGAGCGCGAAGGTTGCAGGAAAGCCTGAACCTGGGTTCAGTCTCTTCCTGAAATCGTAACACATTCCCAAAACAAGGGTTAGCCGTACGAAATGTCATATTTCGAGTCAGCGGTCAGCCCGGGAAACCGCGAAAATCGTATGCTAAGCCAGCGTCAGCTCCAGCTTTAGCGGAGGACCCATTCGCCCTTGGCTCTGATCTCGTCGTACATGGCGTCCGGCGCCAGATCCAATTCACCCGGCCATGTGACCGCGCCATACAACACGAACGCTTGCGAAAAAACGTCAGGATCGGCAAGGGCGGCGAACACGCCCGCATCCGGCGAATGAACAAGCTCCGCCATGTCCACAATCCCGGAGACACCGTCGAAAAACGTGACGCAAACGCGGAAAGGTCCGACGACCTCGACCGCTTTGACATCGTCGGGTTGAGTGGCCACGATGGGCGGGATTATGCCAAGGGTTCGATCTGCTTCGGCGTGTGGCTCTGTGAGCATAGGTTCCAATCCTCCATCAACTCGGCGCGATGCTCCTGTGCCCATTCCAGCACAAGAACGAGGGCACGTCGAGGGAGATCACCGTTGATGACTTCCAGCGTGCCGATGTCGATCTGTGCCTGGAACCCGGCGTAACGAACGTGGAAGTGCGGCGGCGCATGGTCTTTCCAGAACATCTGGATCAAGATTCCGTAAAACAGCGAGATCTTAGGCATAAACAACCGTATTAGGCGGCAAACGGCAGGTTAGCACTCCGAAGTCGCTCATTGCCCGAGCGTTTCATTCAATACGCGTCCCAGCCGCTCTCCGGCGCGCAGCAACTGCAATCGCAGCACCGGGATAGCTTGCTCCAGATAGGCTTGATCGAGGGTCGTGCATTGGCAGCGGTCGAGCGGGGCATAGACTGCGTCGCGGGCGGCCGCCTGCGATTGCCACAGCCAATCGTCCAGGCTTCCCGCGGCCAGGGCTTCCCGCTCACTCGCCGGCGCGCCCTCCCGCAGTTTCGCCAAGGCCTTCGGGTCCTGCTTGAACCACGCTTCCAGGAGCTTCCCATCCCACGCGGCATGCAGATTCAGCGGCTGGCCCTCGAACGTGACCTTCACCAGGTTGCCGCCATGGTCATTCCGCTCGCCGGCGTGCAGCGGCTGGTGCATGTCGCCGATGAAGTGCACCAGGAAGCGCAACGCCTCGTCGCGCTGTTCCCGCGTGGCCGTAGTGTCCTGTAAGATCTTCTCCATTTTCGGGATAGCCGTCGCCACGCAGCCCTCTGCGGGGCAGTATTTCGACCAGTCTCCGCGCTGCGCGCCGGTCGGGATGTCGATGTAATGCCAGGGGCCGGTCTCTTTCCGCTCCATCCGGATCTCGTCCGCCCAGGCAGCGATCGACTCGAGCGTCTGTCCCGCGGGCAGAATTGCCTCTAATGCCGCTTTGGCCTTTGGATTCAACCGCTGCGCCGCAATCGCCGCGACAATCTGATGACCCTCCGCCCACCAGCCGAAGGCCGGATAAACCACCAAAAGATAGCCTATCGAAAGACTGATCATGACCGGGCGAAGGCGCATATTCCCCAGTATCGCAAGACAGGACGCCGGAGGCGTCCATGCCACCCCAATGGTTGGAGAATTGGCGCAACGGTCCTCGCCCCGGATCGGGACGAAACTGGCGGGACGGTAGTCCCGTGGACCATGCAGACCAGAACCGCTTCGGTCAGGCCCCAGAGACCGTGGAACCGCCCCGTCTTGTTTCTGACAAACAGTGCTGTGCGTTTCAGGGACACAGCCAGCCCGGCCGGCTACGGCCTTCCCGGGGCCGGTCGAGGCCGTCCAGACCGGCCCAACAACTCACGCCTCTATGCGCTTTATCGAACGCTGCCCGCCAGCCTTGGCCATCCCCCGCTGAGCCGCGCTGCACTCGCGGCGTGATCGCTCTGCCCGTGTGCAGCGGGCGCAGCATGGCCCGCTTTTGTTGTCTTCAACGGGAGTTCGTTCTCCCCGCGCCAGCCAGACCTACGCCGAGGCGGCTACGTGTCTTCGCCCTGGAGCAGGAACCGCACGGCGTCTTCCGCGATGCGCTCTGCCACATCTGTAAGCTCATGATTACTTTGGGCTTCAACTAACAGCGCATGCTTGTTGTGCGCCACAAACGAACGCGATGCTTCCACGGGAACCACGTCGTCCTGCAAACCGTGCCAGACGAGCGCCGGTTGCTCCACCTTGGGTTCATCCTCGTAGCGGAGCGCGTCCTCCATCAGGCCCCAACCCAGCGGTGTGGGTCCGCCGGCCGCATAGTGGTAGACGTCCAGGGCGCCCGCTTCCCGCCACTCCGCCAGTCCCTTCTCGCCGAGCGCGGCTGCCCAGCGCCGTGCAAAGCCGAACGCCGGCGCCATCAGCACCAGACGCTGCACCTCCGGGTGACGGGCCGCGCAGAGCGCCGCGAGGTAACCGCCCAGGCTCGATCCGATCAGATGTGCGGGCTCGCCTCGCAGCGTCCGCTGGATCACTTGCAGTTGCCCTGCGATGGTGAGATTCCTGAACGAGCCCTCCTCCAGGTATGGGATTTCCAGGTCCACGCCCGCCTCCGCAAACCGCTTCCGGAACAACTGCGCTTTTCGCGATGCGGGCGAAGATGCGAATCCATGCAGATACAAAACACGTGTCATGCTGGCATCATGGTAAAGCAGGGCGGGGCCCGGCGCGGAGAGGTCCGGCAAGCAGAGCGCCGTGCGCCGCGGTTTTAGGACTTGGTTGTCTGCGTTGCAAAGTGAGCCCCTTCCCGGTAGAATCTGAGCTTTGTAGTCGCATTTGGAGGTGACATGTCCGCTGTCGCAGATAAAGTTAAGCAGATCATCGTCGAGCAGCTAGGCGTCGACGAGGGCCAGGTCGATCCGACCGCCTCCTTCGTGGATGATCTTGGCGCCGATTCGCTCGACATCGTCGAGCTTGTCATGAAGTTCGAAGAAGACTTCGAACTGGACATCCCCGACGAGGATGCCGAGAACATCAAAACCGTGAAGGACGCCGTCGACTACATCGAGAAGAAGAAGGGCAAAGATTAGCCGATTTTCGACTCCCCGGTCCTAATCCTTCCATTTCAGGAGTATGCCTTTGCCCCGACGAGTGGTCGTAACGGGCGTCGGCCTGATTTCAGCTTTGGGCCTGACCGCCGAAGATACCTGGAAAGGTGTCCTCGCCTCGCGCTGCGGCGTCAGGCCCATCACTCAGTTCGACGCGACGAAGTTTTCCGCGCGGATCGCCGCCGAGGTTGTCGGCTTCGATCCCCTGCGTTTTATCGAGAAGAAAGAAATCAAGAAGGTTGGCCGCTTCATCCAGTTCGCCATCGCGGCGAGTGAAGAGGCGTTGTCTAATTCGGGACTGAAGATCACTCCCGAGAATGACGAACGCGTCGGGGTTTACATCGGGAGCGGCATCGGCGCCTTCGAGGTGATCGAACGCGAACACCGCAACCTGCTGGAAAAAGGCCCCGACCGTATTTCTCCTTTCTTCATTCCGGCCACGATCGTCAACCTGGCCTCTGGCAACGTCTCCATCCGGAGCGGCGCCAAAGGGCCGAATTCAGCCACGTCCACGGCTTGCACGACGAGTTGCCATTGCATCGGCGATTCGTTCCGCCTGATCCAGCACGGCTATGCCGACGCCATGATCTGCGGAGGCGCCGAGGCCTGCATTACGCCGATGGGCGTCGGCGGGTTCGCCGCCATGCGCGCCCTTTCCACGCGCAACGACGATCCCCAGCACGCTTCCCGGCCTTGGGACCGGGACCGTGACGGCTTTGTGGTTGGCGAGGGCTCGGGCATTCTGATCCTCGAAGAACTGGAACTGGCCAAGCAGCGTGGCGCGACCATTCTGGCCGAGATTGTCGGCTACGGCATGGGCGGCGACGCTTACCACATCAGCGCGCCCTCACCCGGTGGAGAGGGCGCTTATCGCGTCATGCGCAACGCCGTCAACGACGCGGGGTTGGAGCCTTCGGCGATCGACTACATCAACGCTCACGGGACCTCTACGCCCGTCGGCGACCAGATCGAGACTGCCGCCGTAAAGCGGGCGTTCGGCGACCACGCCTACAAGCTTTGCGTGAGTTCGACCAAGTCGATGACCGGGCATCTGCTCGGCGGCGCTGGTGGCATGGAGGCGGGCCTGACAGTGCTTGCCATCCGCGACCAGATCGCTCCGCCGACGATCAACCTCGACAATCCAAGCGAAGATTGCGATCTCGATTATGTGCCGCATACGGCTCGCCCGATGAAGATCGACTATGCTCTTTCGAATTCATTCGGATTCGGCGGGACCAATGGCAGCCTGATCTTCAAGCGCTATACGGAATAGGTCTCAGAAGGGACACATGGCTGTCCGGCAATCGCCGGCGTGGCGGGTGTCCCTTTTTCAATTGCCCAACCCTGCTCGCTCCTCAGAGCGGTTTCCCATCTTTTATGGCCAGTGGCCGGTTCGAGCTCACCCACCGCCAGCACAGAACCGCGAATGAAAAGAGCGGTCCTCTATCGCACCTCCGATCAGCTCATCTGTGCCTGCTGGATGCTGACAGGAGGATTCGCGAGATGTATTTTTAGCGGTATGGGACTTGACGCTTCCGCAGTTCTGCCCAAACCCTCCGGTTGCCCAATTTGTCGCCAAGGCGGATGCAACCGTGAGTCGCTTAACCTCATGGATGCAACGGAATATCATTGCGCCTGTTGCGGCAAGTTCCGGATGACAAGGCCGCTCCGAATCAATCTTGAACGCTCCCTGGATGATGAGGAGGAGCAACTTCTGCCCTACCTTTCTGCTCATACACGACAGGCATCTGAGCAAGGAATTGTCGTCGAGTTGCTACCAAACAACTGGCAAGCCTTCGCCCTCGCCCATCAGCGGACGCGGGTAAGTAGTAAGCGGCTAATGCTATTGCGCGTTCTCGCGAATCGCTCCAAGTATCCGGGGGATTTGGTCTCTCTGGATTTTTCCACCGACTATCCCTTGATCGATGCCATCTCCGGCAACGAACTCAAGTTCTTTCTCGATCACCTTGCCACCCTTGGTTTCACTGAGGTGCCGAGAATGTTGAGCAGCTACCGGTGTCGACTGACGCCCTCTGGATGGCAGGAAGTCGAGCCGCTCGGAGTTGGGCCCGGTGCGGAGCACGTTGCATTCATTGCGATGGCCTTTGACTCCAGACTCGACGATGCCGCTACGCTCGGTTTGGAGCGCGCGATTCGAGACTGCGGATTTGACCCAATTCGAGTTGACAGGGTTGAACACAACGACGACATCCGTGACCGAATCATGGCCGATATCCGCCGGTCACGATTCGTGGTTGCTGACTTCACTCTTCAGAAAAGTGGTGTCTATTTCGAGGCGGGCTTTGCTGCAGGCCTCGGTCTCCCAGTCATCTGGTGTTGTCGGGAAGACAACATGAACGAGTGCCATTTCGACACCAACCACTACAACCACATTCTCTGGACGACTCCGGAGGATCTGTACTCAAGGCTCTGTGACCGAATCCGAGCCACCATTCGCGTATAGCCGCCGGTCGTCTTTGGGACTTTTGAAGATGTGATCACCGACGTCCAAGATCCGTTCTGCCCCCGCCGCAACCCGCTAATCGCGACGACGAATCTGCATGACGAGCAGGTGGGCAGCATTGCCGGCGGCGACGGGATGCACGAGGCCTTCAGTTCGAGCGGACCGACCGTGACCCGCGATCTGCGGGGTTGGGTGCATTTGGGAGGGAAGGTCGCAGAAGCGTAGAATGGCACGAGCCACAGAGGTGTGGCGGCTGCCAGTGGAGGTGAGTCATGATTCGAGGAGCTTGGAAGGGCGTACTTGGGATGTGGCCGTTTCTGGTGGCACTCGCCGTCCTGCTCCAGTTCAGCCTGACGTGGTCTATCTTTTGCTCCGTGGTGATACTTCTTTACGCAATTCAATTCCAAGGAAGTTGTCTGAGAAAGCAGAGCCGGCTTTATTCGTGGGCCGAATCTGTGAAATTATGCGCGATTCAGGAGCACCTCAAGATCACGGATGACGAACTTAGGGAAGTTGGGAGACGGCTCTGGGATTCAGCGAAGGACGAGGATCGGAAGGACATGGCGAAAGATTTTCACGATGTAACTGGGCTTGATTTTTGAGACGGGCGGCCTTCTCACGAGTGGGGTCCCATAGAACGCCTTTCCTACAACGACCTCGACTAGTCCCTTGCCTCCTTATGCCCAGCCAGAGTCCTCCCGCCCCTAACCGGGCGGGTGAAGGCCCACTGGCTCCTTCTTTTGCCGCGTGTGGCTGAGGCCGGGAAGACCCAAAGATCCCGCGGGCTATAATTCATTTGAGACATGGACGTGCTTGAAGAACTGGTGCGCCTGCGCCGCTCGGGAGAGCGGTGCGCTCTGGCCACCATCGTCGAGGTGAACGGCTCGATCCCCAGCTTCGAGAGCGCGAAGATGCTGGTGCGCGCCGATGGAACGATCCTCGGCACCATCGGAGGCGGCTGCGTTGAGGCTGAGGTCTGGACCGCGGCGCGGGAAGTGATGGAGACGGGCAAGCCGCGCCGGCTGCGCTTCAGCCTGGGCCAGGATGCCGCATACGACGAGGGCCTCATTTGCGGCGGGCAACTCGAAGTCTTCATCGAGCCCGTGGAGCCGCAGAATCGCGCCCTGATCTTCGGCGCGGGCCACATTTCCAAGAGCATCGCCAAGCTCACCGGTCTGCTCGGCTTCCACACTTCGGTGGTCGACAACCGGGAATCGTTCGCCAACCGGGAGCGCTTCCCGGAGGCCGACTCGGTGGTTGCGGGCGAGTACGAAGAAGTCTTCCCGTCGCTCGAGGTCAACTCGTCGTCTTATATCATCATCGTGACGCGCGGCCATCGCGATGACATGCGCGTGCTGCGCTGGGCGGTCACGACGCCGGCGCGCTACATTGCGCTCATCGGCTCGAAGCGCAAGGTGATCAACGTGGTGAAGGAACTGGAAAAAGAAGGCGTGCCGCGCGCGAGCTTCGATCGCGTCTTCGGGCCCATGGGCCTCGATATCGGCGCTCTTACGCCCGAGGAGATCGCGGTCAGCGTTGCGGCCGAGATCGTCGCCGTGCGCCGCAGCGCGGCCTCGAACTGGCGCGCACTTTCAATGTCCGTCTTCGCTCACGAAGCGACCAGGGCGTTGCTGTCGTGACGCCCGGCGCGGCATCTTTCGCGGCCGTGATCCTGGCGGCCGGCGCCTCGTCGCGGATGGGCACGCCCAAAGCCCTGCTCGATGCCGGCGCGGGCGACTCGTTCCTGGATCGGCTGGCGGGCCTCTTCCTGGACGCGCGCTGCGCGGTCTACGTGGTGCTGGGCGAAGACGCCGCAGCGGTTGCGCAGGCCAGCAGGCGGGGCTCGGAGATGACGTTCGTGCTCAATCCCGAACCATCGCGAGGCCAGCTCAGCTCGCTGCAGTGCGGCTTGCGGGCCGCTATGGCTCGAGCGGACGCGATCTTCTTTACGCCGGTTGACGCTCCCGGCATCTCGCGAGAAACGATCCTGGTGTTGAAGGACTTTTTGTCAGGGATGGATTTTGCGATCCCGATCTTCGAAGGCAAGCGCGGCCACCCCGTGCTGATGCGCGCCGGCTGCGCGGCGGAGTTTCTCAACCCGCCCGAAGGCGCTTCGGCGCGCGACATCCTGCACGCACGGCGCGCCTCCACGCGGTTTGTAGAAGTGGCGGATCCGGGCATTCTTGAAGATATCGACGACCCGGCCGGTTACGAACGCTGGCGGGCTCGCATGCTTCAAGCGGAGGACGCCCGATGAACCCGTCCTCTGCCCTCGGCGTAGTGCCGCGCTGGCGGCGCTGGTTCCGCCCCGCCCGGATGGTCATGGCCGTCTTCGCCTTCGCCCTGCTCTACGCCTTCGCCGTCTTCTACGGCCCGTCGGTCACGGCGACACGTTACGAAGCCGATCTCAAACGCGAACTGGAGCGCGTGCTGGGACGCACGGTGGAATTCCGCGACGTCCGTTACAGCTTCTACCCGTCGCCGGGCCTGTCCGCGAAGGATCTGGTGATCCACGAATCGCCCACTTTCGGAATTGAACCCTTGGCCTATGTGGGGGAGATCAAGGTGGGCGTGCGCTGGCTGCCGCTGCTCGCCGGAAGGCTCGAGTGCTCGTCCGTGCGGCTGGACGACGCCAGCCTGAACATTGCGCGGACCGAAGAGGCAGGCTGGAATTTCGCCGTGTTTCTTTCGCAGATCACCGCTGGTTTGAAGCGCGGCGCTCATGCGCCCGCGATTCAGATCCGCGATGGCCGGATCAACTTTCGGGACGGGCTCCGAAAGTCGCCGTTCTTCTTGAATTCCGTGGACCTCGACATTGCCGCGCCCGACGCGCCGGGAGGCGAGTTGTCCTGGAATTATGAGGCCTCTCCCGCGCGCACGGATCGCTCGGAGCAGGGCTTGGGCCGGCTGTCAGGAACCGGCGCATGGCGTTCTTCCGCTGGCAGGAGCGGCATCCTCGACATCGATCTGGAATTGGAGCGCAGCGTGATCTCGGAGGTGGCGGTTCTCCTCACCGGGGGAGATCCCGGCGTGCAGGGACGGCTCAGCTCGCGCGCGCACTTCTCGGGACCGCTGGACAAAGTCGAACTGCGCGGGACGTTGCGGCTCGGCGACCTGCAGCGGCCCTCGCTGTTTGGCGTGCGGGGCCGCGATTGGTCGGTCCCCTATGAAGGAGTTCTCAATCTCAACGCGCAGACCATCGAGGTCAGCACAGTGGCGCCCAAGGACAGCGCGGCTTTGCCGGTGAACTTCCGGCTCACGGCGCAGGAGTTCTACACGCGGCCGGTCTGGAAGGCGCAGTTCCTGCTCGACGGTCTGCCGGCCTCGACGCTGCTCGAAGTGGCGACCCGGCTCGGTTCTCGGATTCCCCCCGCCTTGAGTGTGGACGGCACGCTCAGCGGCTCCTTCGACTTCGGCTCGTCCTCTCCGGCCGAGGGAGAGATCGAGCTGCGCAACGGCGAATTGCGGATCGGGCAGAACGGCCCTTACCGCATTGAGCCGGCGAAGTTCTCCGTGGCCGGGACCCAGGTGTCGCTGCAACCTGCGACATTGACGCCCGACACTGGGGGCGCCAGCGGGATTGAAGGGGAATGGGATGTCTCGACCAGCCGGCTTGCCATCCGTTCCTCACTGCGGCAAACCAGCCTGAAGGACATCCGGCAGGCGCTCGCGGCTTTCTCCGGCCTGCCGGCGATCCCGGGCATCGACGCCTGTGCGGAGGGCACTCTCGACGGCGATTTGCACTTTGAACGGGTGGAAGATGACGCGACGCCCGCCTCGGCCGGCCCGGGCCTGCCACAGGATACCGATCCCGCCGCGCGTTGGAGCGGCAGCTTGCGCGTTTCGGGCCTCCAGTGCGCCGTGGACGGCGTCAGCGATCCGCTGCATATCGAACGCGGGCAACTCGTCATCTCCGGCTCTGCGTGGCATCTCCGGCGAGCCACAGGCCATCTGGGCACGGTCGCATGGTCGGGTGAAGCGTCGGGGGCCATCGGGGAGCTGCCCGCCGGTGAGCCCATCCGGTTCACAGTATCAACGGGCAGTCTGCTTGCTTCGGATGTCGAGCGTCTCTTCCGGCCGGCTCTCGCCTACAAAGACGGGCTGCTGGAGCGTACGCTCTCTTTCCGCAGGACTCCACCCCCGCCGTGGCTTGCGGCCCGGCGTTGGGAAGGCCGCGTCACGGCCGCTGAATTCGCGATTGCCGGTCAGAAATTTACGAAGTTGAACGCGCACGTCCTATGGAATGGCTCTTCCATCGATCTTGCCGACCTCTCCGCGCTCCAATCGGGAGCGCTTGTATCGGGCCGCGGTTCGGTGCGCGCCGGTCCAGCATGGCCGGTCTACCACCTGCGCGGCGTCTTCGACTCGCTCAATTGGGAGGGGCATGGCACGGTCGAGGGCGAATTCGGGTTGACGGCTTCCGGCTTCGGCGACGATCTGCTCGATTCGCTCAACGCAACCGGCCAGTTGACATCACGGCGGCTCGAAATGGCGGGGGAGACCTTCGATCAAGTGGCTGCGGACTTCGACTACGACGGTTCGCGCCAGGCCTCCCGGTTGCGTCTCTCGGGGGTGTCGGCTCTGGTGAACGATATGCCGTTATTCGGCGCGGGAGGATCCGCCGGCGACAATCATTGGCGCGCCGAGTTGGGCTCTGGCGCCCGCATTTTCAAGTTCGCAGGCACGATTCCACCGTTTCGTATGGAGAACGATCCCAGCACGGAGCCGCGCGCAAGGTAGAATTCATATCAGGGTTTCCTTAAGTACGGAAACAAGAGCAGGTCATTATGGATCAGATTCTTCCAATCGAAACCGAATTTGTGACGCGGCAGCAGGAGTTGCTCCGCGAACAACTTGCCGCGGCGTGGCAACTCCACATCGAACGCGTCGAAGAGCAACTGCGCCAGGACTGGCAGACGAGCCTTGGCCATATTGTCGAGGAACGATTTGGAGAGTTCACTGGCCGCTTTGACGCTGAAGTCCGAGCCGCGACCGAAAGCCGCACGGCCGCCCAGGATGAGCTGGCCGCCTCCGGCGCGCGGCTCAAGTGGAGCGCTCAGCTCAACCAGATCACGCGCCGCCTCGATCAGGCGGAAGACATGGCCGCCTGGACGACTGCCCTGCTCGACGGCGCTCTCGCAGTCGCTCCGCGTGCGTTTCTCTTCAGCGTGCTCTCCGGCGAACTGGTTTACGAAGGCTCGCGCGCTCCCGAAGGTGAGGCGTACGAGGCTCTCGACGGCCTGCGGCTACCTGTGGACTCGGCTCCCGCTTTCCGGGGCGCCGTGGAGTCCCTCGATACGGTCATCGCTTTGGCCAGTGAAGGAGAAATCTCCGGGACTTTGGTGTCCGCTCTGGCTCTGGACGATTCCTGCCGTCTGGCCCTTTTGCCCGTCGTGACGGAGCGGGCCGGCAAGAGCCGCCGCGTGGTCGCGATTCTGGCTATGCCAGGGCATCAGACGCCAGCCGACATTCCTGCGCTCGAAATGCTGGCCCGCATCGCGGGACTCTCGCTGGATATTCGCCAGGCCGCTCAAAAAGCAGCCACGACCGTTCCAACGGGCCAGTTGCTCGGCATTGCGCCCACGGCGGAGGCGCCGCCGCCCGTGCACGTCGTGGTCGACGTCGCGAAATTGACGAAGGACGAGCAGGAGCTGCATGCGCGGGCGCAGCGCTTTGCACGTGTGCGCGTCGCGGAAATGCGGCTCTATCAAGCCCAGGCCGTGAAGGTGGGTCGCGATAGCCGCAACCTCTTCCTGGCCCTGCATAAGGAGATCGAGGCGGCACGGGAACAGTACCGCAGCGAGTTCTGCTCCACGCCGACGATGATCGACTATTTTCATGTGGAATTGGTGCGTACTCTAGCGAATGATGATGCGTCGATGCTGGGTCCGGATTATCCCGGCCCTTTGGCTTAACGCCGCAATCGCAGCGCAACTCCCGCCGCCAGCGGGAGGCTTGCGCCAGCTCGCCGAGGGCTACGACGCTTTAGAGGCGCAGCGCCTGCCCCAAGCCGTTTTTGCGCTAACTTCCGCGCGGAGCGGCATCCCCGCACTGCACGACTATGCGTCATACTTCCTGGCGCAGGCGCAGTATCGTTCCAGGCGCTTCGGGGAAGCGGCAACTTGCGCGGAGCAAGTTGTAGACTTCCAGCCTCTTTCTCCGCTCGCCGGCCGGGCCGCCGTGCTCGGCGCGAGAGCCTGGCTCGAATTGAATCAGCCGCGCAAAGCGCTGGCTTTGCTCGCCCGGGTGGCGGAAGATTCGCTGCCCAATCCGGAGGCTCTGCTGGTGCGCGCGCGCGCGCTGGAGGACGCCGGCGCGCCGCTCGATGCGGTCGCTGGCTTCCAGACCGTCTATTACCTTTATCCGCAATCCCCTGACTCGAAGGAAGCCGCGGAGGGGCTCGAACGGATGCGGCTGGCCTTGGGCTCCAAGTTCCCCGAGGCTTCGCCCGAGTTGCGGCTCGATCGGGCCGGCAAACTCCGCGAGGCCGGCGAACTGGGCAGCGCGCGCCGGGAGTACGAGTCTATCGCCTCCGATGCCGGTGGGGCGGCGCGGGATCTGGCGCTCCTCCGCATCGCGGCTTTGCCTTACTACGATGGAGAAGCCACCACGGCGCTGTCGCGTCTCGATTCTCTGGGACCGCAGGCCGGCGAGATTGAGGCCGAGCGGCTCTACTACCTGGTTCAGTGCTACCGTCACCTGGAGCGCGACGACGAGATGGCCGCCGCGCTGGAGGCGCAGGCCGCGGCAGCGCCCAATTCACCCTGGCGACTGAAGGCGCTGGGCGCGGCCTCCAGCCGGTTCCTGGTGAAGGATGATCCGCGGCAACAGCAAGTCTTTGAGGCTTGCGCCGCGTCGTTCCCGGACGCTCCCGAGGCGGTCATGTGCCACTGGCACGCGGCCTGGTGGGCCTATCGCCACCGGCAGGCCGATGCCGCCGACCTTTTTCGCCGGCACCTCCAGCTCTATCCCACTTCTGAAAAGGCGGGCGCCGCCATCTTCTATCTGGGACGGCTGGCCGCGAAGTCCGGCGACAGCCCGGCGGTGCTCGCGTGGTTCCGCTTCCTCTCTCGACGCTTCCCGAATTACTATTACACCTTCGAGGCCCGCGCCGATCTGCACTCCCTGGAAGCGCGGCGGATCCAGTCCTCGCGGCAGGTTGAGGACTTCCTCGCCTCCGTCCGCTTTCCCGACCGTCCGCTTCAGGCGGATCTCACCCCCAACATACCCACTTCCAGGCGGATCGAGCGGGCGCGCTTGCTCAGCCGCGCCGAACTCGACACCTGGGCCGAGAGCGAGCTTCGTTTCGCCGCCCGCAGCGACGCACAGCCCTGGCCCGTGGTCCTCGAGCTCGCCGAGATGGCGGCTCGTGACGGGGCTCCGGACCGGGCGCTGCGGCAGATCAAGAATGTCCTCCCCACGTACCTTTTCATGCCCCGGGAAGGCGCGCCAGAACGCTTCTGGCATCTGGCCTTCCCGCTGCCGTACCACTCGCTCATCGTCAAGTACTCCACGCAGGCCGGGCTCGATCCCTTTCTGGTGGCCGCTCTGATTCGGCAGGAATCGGAGTTTAATCCGAAGGCTCTTTCGGTCTCTAAGGCCGTGGGTCTCATGCAAGTCATGCCGGCGGTTGGCCGCGAACTCGCCCGCAAGGTGCCGGTGCGTGGATTCCGGGCCTCGCAACTCACTTCGCCCGAGACCAATATCCGTCTCGGCACGTACTACTTCCGCCGCCTGCTGGACTCTTGCGACGGAAAGGTCGAGGACGCACTGGCCGCCTACAACGCCGGCCGCAGCCGGGTGACCCTGTGGCGCGGCTGGGGGCCCTTCGAGAATATCAACGAGTTTGCCGAGACCATCCCGTTCGCCCAGACGCGCGATTACGTTCAGATCATCCTCCGCAATGCGGAGCTTTACCGCTGGCTGTATGCCTCCGAGCCGGTTGCTCCAGAGCCGGAATCTGGATCTCTCAAGACTCCCTCCAAGCCTGCGGCCTCGGCTTCCAGGAAGGCCGCGCCAACCGTTGTCGAGATCTCCGAATCTTCTGAGAAGCCCGCGAAGAGCGCTGCCTCGACCTCCCAAAGGTCGTCGAAAGGCGCCTCGGCGCCCTCACGGAAGTCCTCCAAAGAGTCCACGCCCAAAGCTCTCCAGGCGAAGAAGAAGCACAAGAAGCATAGGCCGCCTCCATCTTCGTAACTTCTTGGGTGTGTCAATCGTACCTCGGCACACGATCTGCCCCTTAAAGTAAAGGTTTACCCATCCAGCACGGCTAAATTCTTCGTTAATCATTGTAATTGCAACGGATAATTTGCTTTTTTTTCAGGATTTCGTGTGAGAACCTGGAAGACAGATCCGCACTGATCTTACGGTGACGGAAATCGAATTGCGGCCTGAGCCACGACGCTCAGTGCCGGATGCCGGATGCCGGAGGTAGAGTCAAAGATGGTGCCGAATTTTCTGCTGGAAGAGCAAGTAGTCCGGCAAGATGGTGCCGGGCAGCCAATTGATCTCGGAGAATCGCGCCCAGAGTTCCTGAACCTGACGCTTGGAGTCACGCGCATCATCGAACAGGAGAGTCTGGACGTATCAATTTGGGCATCGGCGGACGGCGAGAACTGGGGAGATAAGCCCGTCGCCGCATTCCCGCAGAAGTTCTACTGCGGAGTTTATACAATCCTGGTCGATCTGACCGGCCACTCCAGCGCGAAGTATCTGCGCGCGCAGTGGAAAGTCAACCGTTGGGGCCGCGGCGAGCAGAAGCCGCTGTTCGACGTATACCTTTTCGCACAGCCGGCCAGCGTGCCTGCGTATGCGCTGCCCGCGTCCGCCTGAGTAGTCTCAGCCAAGCGCCGGGATGCTCCCGAGCGCCACGAATTGCTGGAAACGCCGGGTTGGCCCCCTTCGGGTCAGCCCGGTTTTTCTTGCTTCGGGCTTTCCGGACCGACGCGAATGGGCCCCGGCCTGTGGTTCGCGCACGCGCCTGGCTCTGCCGCTGGGCAACCGAGCGGCGTGCCCACCGGCCTTTCACGTAACCCTCCCGCGTTCCCACTGGCAGGCCGATGCCGCGTCTGCCCGGATTGCGGAGAGCAGTTTCACAAAACTTTTACCAATTCCAAACAACCCCCCCGGCCCCCGGATCTAGCTTTGGAGAGGATCGATTTCAGATAACTCAACCCCGTTTTCGAGGCAACATGAAAACTCAAACTGCGCTTAAGCCGGTTGCGGCCCTCTTCTTCGTCCTGGCTGGTTGCGTTTCCGCCGCAGGCCCGGCACAGGAGTCGATACTCACCGAACTTTCCACGGCATCGCTGGTCTCAACCAGCACCGTACCCTCCAACGGAGACGTGAACCCTTATGGCGTTGCCTTCGTGCCACGCAAGTTTCCATCCGGCGGCCCGCTGAGTCCCGGCGACGTTCTAGTCTCGAATTTCAACAACAGCTCCAACTCGCAGGGTACCGGCACATCGATTGTGAGCGTCACTCCGTCTGGCCAGCAGAGTCTCTTCTTTCAGGGGCCATCGGGCCTCGGCCTCAGCACCGCGGTCGGCGTATTGAAAAGAGGTTTCGTGATCGTCGGCAATGTTCCGACGACGGACGGCACCTGCAGTACGATCCAGCAGGGTTCTCTCCTGGTTCTTAATTCGCAGGGGAAGCAAGTCACGGCTCTGGCCAACAAATCCCTACTAAATGGCCCTTGGGACCTGGTCGTGAGCGATGGTGGCAGCGAGGTGCAGGTCTTTGTTTCGAACGTTCTCAGCGGAGCCGTGTCTCGTTTGGACGTAGACATTTCCGGTGGTGGATTCCACGTTGAGAGCATGACCCAGATCGCGTCCGGCTACACCCAGCGATGCGATCCGGCGGCGCTGGTGGTCGGGCCTACCGGACTGGCATTCGATGCTCAAACCGAAACCCTCTTTGTGGCCTCAACAGGCGATAACGCGATCTACGCGGTTCACGACGCTGGCCGGACGCGGCAGGATCATGGAAAGGGGGAGTTGGTCTACGAAGATATGGCGCATCTGCGTGGACCGCTCGGGCTGGTAATTGCTCCAAACGGACATCTGATCACGTCTAACGGCGATGCGGTGAACGGCGATCCGAACCATCCGAGTGAATTGATTGAATTCACCCGCTCGGGCCACTTCGTCAATGCCCTTTCAGTCGATGCCTCCGGCCAGGGAGGCGCCTTCGGGATTGCTTCAAGAGGATCTGACGACGCCTTTCGCTTCGCCGCCGTCGATGACGTCAACAACACACTGAAGGTGTGGACCGTGAAGTGAAGTCGCACTGAAGAGGCGTACGGGCGCGCCTTCCTTGTCCGGCGCTCTCCACGAGCATCGCCGGCAAGCCGCGCGCCCGACATGGCCGCTCAGCGCGATGTGGGCGGCCGTTCACGGTGCGCGGAACGGTAACGCCACGGAGGTGAGCGGCCGGGCCTGATCCGGCAGCCAGGCGTTCAGCTCCGGCCTGTTGCGGTTAATCCCAATACTGTTCAGTTACAAGGCAATATGGTGGGGCAGACGATCAGTTTGTGTCGTCTGCCGGGTTCCGGACGCGACAGACCACGCAAGGTGATGGTCTGTTTTGATGAATAAGTAGGAGTCCTCCCGACGGCTACAATGCTGAGACCGGCTGCTGGCCGGCTCAGAAACCGAAGTTCAGGGAGGACTCCAATGGATAGTGTCTACTATGTTGGGCTC
>Ga0302270_10001060_pt1 | contig 28540 bp, 20 predicted proteins | sample III_Bog_E2_3_FD_198773 | JGI IMG/M metagenome (GOLD analysis project Ga0302270, IMG submission 198773) | Peat permafrost microbial communities from Stordalen Mire near Abisko, Sweden - III_Bog_E2_3 | ecosystem: Environmental > Terrestrial > Soil > Wetlands > Peat | place: Sweden: Abisko... | reverse complement strand
CCAAACGATCCATCGACGCCCTATGGAAAGAAATCGGCGACCTGCTCGATGCCGTTACGGCAGGCGAGTGTTCGAACTTCTTCGCCTCATGCGGATATGTAAACACTTAAATCGAAACCGCTCTAAAGCAAAACCCGAAGAATGAATAGCGGAACTGGAAGAGCGAATTACGATTTCCCTTGCGTAAAATTAAGCCCGATGCGCGCATGATGTTCTTAGGGGAGTAACGCCAGTCGGGGAATAGCGCGAACCGGAGTAACACCGACCTTTCGGTCGGCTGTAGCGTGGACGTCCTCGTCCACGCTCGCTTGAGAGCGACTAACATTTTCCGGCAGCCGCAGTCCTCGGAAAGGCCTTTTTTGAGTCAGATTCCGGGCAAAAAACAGCCAAAATTACGCCCTACCCCCACCCCCCCCTATCGATTATTATCACTTTTTCGACGATAAAAATCTCGTAAGTAGCAAAGAATGAGCACTATACAAAAATACATAGTTAACTGATCAGTAACTGTAACTGCCCGATTTTGGCCCTTTTTTGGCCGTTTTTGGCCTGATAATGCCCCAAAATGGCTCAAAATCGACGTCAAAATGCCTCCTTTTTTGCCGCTCCGGCGCGATCCGGCTTCAGGGTCGAGAGATCCTCGAAAAAGCTCCAGGTTGAGGGAAATCCAGACATCGCCTCACCGCGCGCGAGGGTGCGTCCGGTCGTAGACCTGGGTCAGTTGCGCGGTGGTCAACTGCGTATAGCGCTGGGTGGTGGAGAGCCGCTCGTGACCCAACAGTTCCTGAATGGCGCGCAGGTCGGCACCTTCCTCCAGCAGATGGGTGCCGAAGGCGTGGCGCATGGTGTGTGGATGCACGTCGGCCGAGAGGCCGCGCAGGATGGCGATGCGCTTCACGATGCGGCCCACGCTGCGTGTCGTCAGCCGCGCCTCGCCGCCGGGTTTCTTCAGTCCGCGCAACTGCAGATTCACAAACAGCGCCGGCGTCTCGGGTCCCTTGCCGGAGCAGGCCGCCAACAGCGCCGAGCGCTCCGCCATGTAGGCCCGCAACGCCTCGGCAGCCGTGTCTCCCAGCGGGACGTAGCGCTGCTTCTGTCCTTTGCCTCGAATCAGGATCGCCTCGTTGGCCCAGTGAATGTCCGCCAGGTTCAGCCCGGTCAGCTCCGCATTGCGGACGCCGCAGCCATACAACAATTCAAGGATCGCCGTGTCCCTCGCCGGCCAACTGGAGGCATCGTCGTCCACCGACTCGACCACGCGGTTCATCTGCTCGATGGAAGGCACGCGGGGCAGGTGTTTGGGCAGCTTGGGCGTGGCCACCAGCGAGGCCACATTCCGCTCCACGAGTCCAGCCCGCGCCAGCCACTTGAACCAGCTGCGAATGGCGGCCAGCGCCCGCGCTGCCGAGGCTTTGCCCAATCCGCGGTCGTAGAGCGTGCCCAGAAAGGCGCGGATGTCGGTGTGCTCAATGCGGTCCACGCTCTGCTCCTGGCCTTGCCTGCCGGCAATCCAGGCCGCAAATCCATGCAATTCGCGCCCATAGGCGCGCAGCGTGTGCACTGAAGCGCCGCGCTCGCCCGCCAGAACACGCAAATACTCGGTCACCAGCGCATCGAGCGTCCCTGGCGTCGCGGGTATAACGGGGCTGCTCATGCCGGCTCCTGATCCGTTGCAGCGCTCTGCACCAGGTGGATTCCCCGGTTCGGAACTCCTGCTGCCAGAGACACGGTCTCCGCTTCCTCGTGCCGCCGCGTGGCGCGCGGATGGTATCTGCGCACTACGTCCTTCAGCCTGCCCAGAGCAAGGTGGGTGTAAACCTGCGTGGTCGAGATATCGGCGTGGCCCAGCAGCAGTTGCACGCTGCGCAGGTCGGCGCCGTGCTCCACCATGTGGGTGGCGCAACTGTGGCGCAGCCGGTGGGGACTGGCCGCGCTGTTGGCCATCTTCACCAGGTGCCAAACCCATTGCCGGGTCAGCGGCATGCCGCGCAGGGAAAGAAACAGACGCGACGGATCGGGCCTGGCCACGCCGGTCTTCCTGGCCGAACTGATGCGCGCCAGGTGCGGCCGTCCCTCGCGCAGGTAGGTTTCAAGCGCATCCAGAGCGGTGCGGCCAAGCGGCACAATCCGCTCCTTGTCGCCCTTGCCGCGCACCTGGACCCGTCCCAGGTCCAGCGCCAGATCGCCGGTAGAGAGCGCCGTAATTTCTGAGACTCGCAGTCCTCCAGCGTAGAGCAGTTCCAGGATCGCCGAATCGCGCAGATCCGTGGCCCGCGCCTGCGGATGGCTGGCGGCCCTCTGGGCCCGCTCCAGCATCTCCGCCACCTCTGGCTCGGCCAGCGACTTGGGCAGCACCTTCCACGCCTGGGGCGATTCGATATTCACCGTCGGGTCGTGATGAATCCGGTTGTCCAGCAGCAGCCACTTGTAGAAGCCGCGCAGGCAGCTCAGTTTGCGCGCCGCCGACCGCGAGTCGATGTTGTGATCCCGCAGGTTTTCGAGAAAGGCGGAAACATCTCCTTGCGCGGCCGTCAACAGAACCCCCTGGCGCCCCTCGATGAACTCGGAGAAGATCCTGAGGTCGCTCAGGTAGGCCTCGCAGGTCAGAGGCCGCAGCCCCTTTTCCACGCGCAGGTACGCCTGGTAGTCCTTCATGAGCGGTAGATTGCGCGCCGTCTCCACACTTCTGATTATCCGCGTCTGAGAGCCCCTCTGCCGCCCCCAGCCGCCGCGCCGAACCTCGTTCATCAAGGACTCAAACTCAGCAATACGGAGGAACTGAAATGCGGCCCAGGACTACGCGCTTTCGATGGACAGCCTTACAATGGCGCGTGCTCCTTCGCCGTCTTCGCGGTTCACCAGCCGGATTTCGCCGCCGTGCGCGCGGGCGATTTGCTGGGCCAGCGCCAGGCCCACCCCGCTGCCGGCCGGCTTGGTGGTATAAAACGGCACGAACAGGTTCTCGGAGTTCGCGATTCCCAGTCCGCGGTCCTCGATCGCCACTAACACCACTGCACCGTCAAGCCGCCAACTGGCGCGCACAGGCTGTCTTCCATTGGCGAGCGATGCATCCACGGCGTTTCGGACCAGATTGATGAACATCTGTTCCAACTGGTCGGGATCGGCCTCGAGCACGACCGCTGGGCCGGGGTTGAGTTCGACCGGCAGGCGCTGCTCCAGGGCCACCACCCGCTCCAGCAACGGCCGCAACGGAACCGGCTTGAGCTGCGGCGGGGGCAACTGGGCAAGCAGGCGGTACGACTGCACAAAGCGGTGCAGGGCGTCGGCCCGGCTCTCCACCACCCCCAGCCCGCGCCGAAAATCGCGCAGCGTGTCTTCGTCGCCCTGCATGTGTTCGACGCGCATCAGCAAGCTGCCGGCAATCGACTTGATGGGAGCGAGGGAATTCGAGAGCTCATGGCCCAGCACGCGAATCAACCGCTTCCAGGCCATCTGCTCCTCTTCCTGGAGGGGGAGGCTCACATCGTCCAGCAGCAGCATGGTGTGGGGCGCGCCGTCCTGGCGGAAAGCGGCCTTGCGCAGCAGCCAGCGCGTGGGTTTGGCGCCGAACATGTGAATGCTTTGGTCCGGCGCGGCCAGCAGGTTCTCCAGATTCAGTTCCCGCGCCGTGCGGCCAAAACAGCGGGCATACGACAGGCCCAGCAACTCAAGGCCGGCGTTGTTCACCAGTTGCAGCACGCTTTCGCGATCGAAGGCGAACAAAGGCGCGTGCATTACTTCCAGAACGCGCGCCAGCAGCGCTGTAGCTTCCAGCGACCGAACCCGCTGCTTCTGCAAGAGGTCGGCCAGGGCGTTGACTTCTGCGGACAACTCGCCCAGCGGGTCCTGCGTTCCGGCTCCACGCGCGCGAAAGGAATAGTCCCCCTCGCGCAACGAAGAAATCACGTTCGAGAGTGTCTGCAAAGGGCGGATCATGCCCTCAATCAGGGCCGCGCCCACCAGTGCAAGGTAGATGAGCAGGCATCCGGAAAGCAGCAGCGCCGGAGCCAGCGAGATCTGCTGCCGGTAGAGAAAAACTGCAGTGAAAACCAGTGCCGGCAGCGCCAACAGGAGACAGTAGAGCCACGCCCGGCGCACCACCGAGCGGCGACGCCTGCGTACCCTGCTTTCAAAGGCCATATTTTTCGATGCGGCGATAGAGAGCTGCGCGGCTCAGTCCCAGCGCCTCGGCGGCCTGTGAGATATTGCCGTCGGAGCGGCGCAAGACCTTGCGGATCAAGAGGCCTTCCACCTCGTCGATGCTCATGTTTTCGAAGTTCGGCACGGAGGGGCGCGAAGAGGCGATGGCCAGGTTGGAAGCTTCGATTTCCTCGCCGCGGCAGAGCAACACGGCCCGTTCTACGGTGTGTTCGAGTTCGCGGACGTTGCCCGGCCAGGGATATTGCATCATCTGCTGCATGGCGGACGGAGAGAACGTGTCCACCTGCTTGCGGTAACGGGCCCGGTTGCGGCCCAGGAAATGGTGCGCCAAGAGCGGAATGTCCTCGCGCCGGTCGCGTAGCGCGGGCAGATGAATCTCTACCGTGTTGATGCGGAAGAGCAGGTCCTCGCGGAAATTTCCGGCCTTGGCCTCCTCATTCAGCAACGCGTTGGTCGCTGAAAGAATGCGAACATCCACGCGCCGGGTTTGCGAGGAGCCCACCCGCTCCAGCTCGCCGGTCTCCAGTACGCGCAGCAGCTTGGCCTGCTGGCGCAAAGGTACGTTGGCAATCTCGTCCAGAAAGAGCGTGCCGCCGTTGGCCAGCTCGAACCGGCCGACGCGGTCGGTGCGGGCATCGGTAAAAGCGCCCTTTACGTGACCGAAGATCTCGCTTTCGAAAGTGCCTTCGGGCAGGCCTCCGGCGTTGACCGCGACCAAGGCCATGCGGGCGCGCGGCGAGGCGGCGTGGAGCAGCTTGGCCACGATCTCCTTGCCCGTGCCGTGTTCGCCGGTGATCAGGACGTTGGCGTCCGACGGGCCGACCTGCGCAATCAGCTCCAGAACCGGCTGCATGGAGGGCGCGCTCGCCACAAACTCCGGCATTCCCTCGGCGCGTAGCAGGCGGTTCTCCAGTTCCAGCTGCCGCGTGCGGCGCAGAGCCTGATGCAGCTCGGCGTGCACGCGGATCAGCGAGAGCAGGCGCTCGTTCTCCCACGGCTTCTGGACAAAGTCCCGTGCGCCGCGCTTGATGCTTTCCACCGCCAGGCCGATATTGCCCCAGGCGGTCATCACGATGACCGGCAGCCGCGAGTCGTACTCCTGAATCCGGGCCAGCAGGTCGAGGCCCTCCTGCCCGGAGGTGGTGTCGCGCGTGTAGTTCAGGTCGATCAGCAGCACATCGTAGTCGCACTGGCCTAACGCCTCCAGCAGCAACTGCGGCGAGCGTACACAGTCCACCGTCATTCCCTGCGGCGCCAACAACAGCTCGACGGCTTCAAGGATGTGCGGCTGATCGTCTGCCACCAGAACCCGAATTTGCGCATTCTTATTGGAGATGTTCCGCCTCCACCGTACCGCTTTTTGCATCGGCAATCGAGATGCCGTACTGCTCAAGAACGGTGCCGGTCGCCCGCCGCACTTCGATCCGCGCCTTCTCGTAGGCGGTTTCCGCGGTCACCAGTGCCGAATCGGCCAACGCCAGGTCATGCTCGGACGAGAGCGTCTGCTGATTCGATCCCGCTCCCAACTTCTGTTCCTTCTGCATGATATCCAACGTACGCTGCGCCAGGTCGCGGGCCTTGCGTGCGGCTTCCACGCGGGCAGCGCCCTGTTCCAGAGCGTAGCGCGCGTTGCGTACCTCGATGCGAATCTGCTTCTTCTGCTCCTCAAGATACACCTGAGACTGGCGGTACTCCAGTTCGGTGCGATACTGGTCGGCCTTGGCGATGCGGTTGCGCAGGGGGATGTTCAACTGGAAGCCCACCTGGTACTCCGGCGAGGAGTAGTTCAGAGCGTTCTCCAGCGTTCCGCTGTAACCGGCAGGCGCGGTGGTGCCGCTACCGTTCAGGGTATTGGCAGTACCACCGTATCCTGTACCGGTGTAGAAGCCGTACAAATTGAGCGACGGCAGCAGGTTGTTGCGCGCGGTCTTGCGGCTGAGTTCGCTGTTTTCAAGCACCAGGCTCGACTCCTGCAACTCGGGCCTGTTTTTCAGCGCGCCCGAGATCATCTCCTGCATCGGCTCGGAGACGGTTTCTGTTTGCACTCCGATGCGGTCCGTTGGAACCACCGGCATCTCCTGCAGCACTGGATCGTCCAGCGAGCGGGTGATGGCGTTCTTCATGTAAAGCTCTTGCAGTTCGAGATTGGTGCGCGCCACGGTCAGATCCTGCTGCCGCGTCGCCAGATCACCCTCCGCCTTGAGCACATCCATCTCCGGAATCGCATTCAGCTCAAGCTGCTTGCGGCTGGTATTCAGGGTCTCGGTGGCAAAGGCCACCGAACGCGCTCCCACCTGCTCAGTGTCATAGGCGCTCACCAGGTCCCAGTAAAGATTGCAAATCTGGGTCACGGTCGCGATGGTCTGCGCGCGAAATGCGATGTCCGAAACCTTTTTGTTGGTCTTGGCGATGCGCAGAAAGCGCAGGTTCGGTCCAAAGCCGAAACCGGCCAGCAACTGCTGCTGCGCGTAGAACTCGACTGAGGAGAAGAGCTGCGGATTGAGTGTGTTGTTGGGGCTGTTGGTGGTCTGGCGGCTGTTGCTCCAGGCCACCTGGATGCTGCCTCCGGTGGGGAATGCCTGTGAGTAGTAGGCATTGGCATCAAATGTGTTTTGATGAATCACTGGCACGCCGTAGAGCGTCTTGTTGGGCAGCAGTTGCGTGGTGTGATCCACATAGGAAGTGGCTGAAATGTTCGGATCGTAATTGGAGACAGAGGTGCCGGTACCCAGAGTTGAGGTAACTAGGCCCGATGCTCCGGCGCCCGCGCCGCCCGCGCCGCTCGATGTGCCGCCAGCGCCGTTACCCGAGGCGCCGCCGAACGCGACTCCCGCGCCGCCGGGCGTACCCGATACGACGCCCGTGTTGACACCGCGCACCGAGCCACCCGCCTTGGTGCGCTGAATGTCCATCAGCGCGATGGGCATGTTGTAGCGCGCGATGACCATGTCGAGATTGTTCTCGAGCGCCAGATCGATGGCGTCGTGCAACGACAGATAGAGCTTGCCGTCCTTGACCAGCGTATCCAGGCGCGCGGAGTTTGCCAAGCTGGGCGGCTCCACCTCCTTGCCCCGATACGCGTCAATGGGATTCCGCGACGGCCGCAGCAACTGGTCAAAAGAAATGCGCGCCGGAGGAGTCTGCGCCCCCGGTGCGGGCGCTTGAACACTGGCCACCGGCTCCACGGCCAGCGCCAGGTTCGCCTGTAACAAAATCATTGCGGCAATAGCTTGTATGCGAGTCCGAATCGATGTCACTTTGTAAACGCCTCCGTTGCCCTGGGCTCAAGGTTTTCATCGCGCGTCAACCACCCGTCGCGCAGTTCGAGAATCCGTTTGCCAAAGTGTGCGTTCTCTTCCGAGTGCGTCACCTGCACGATGGTTGTGCCCTGGCGATTCAGTTCGCGGAAAAGTTCCATGATCTCCCGCGCCTGGGTGGAGTGCAGATTGCCCGTCGGCTCGTCGGCCAGCAGCAGCGCCGGAGCGTGCACCACGGCGCGCGCAATGCCCACCAGTTGCTGCTGCCCGCCGGAAAGCTGGCTGGGGTAAAGATCCTTCTTGGCCACAATCTGGAAGCGGTCGAGAATGTCGGCAACCATTCCCTGGCGCTCCTTGGAAGGAAGGTTCTTGTAAGAGAGCGGTAGGTCAATGTTTTCAGCGACAGTCAGATCGTCCAGCAGGTGATAACTCTGGAAGACCATGCCGGTGCGTTCGCGGGCCAGGTCGGCGCGCTGCCGGCGATTCAGTTTGTGGACCGGCGTCTCGTCAAACCAATACTCTCCCAGCCAGCCGTCGTCAAGCAGGGCCAGCACGTTCAGCAGCGACGATTTCCCGGCGCCCGAGGGCCCCATCACAGTAACAAACTCGCCCTCTTTGATGGTGAGCCCGATACGGCGCAACACCCAGGTTTCAGTGTGCCCGGTTTTATAACTGCGTTCAACGTTTTTCAGTTCGATCATGTAGTTACTCCGATCTCAAAGCAAGAATAGGGTCAACCGATGCGGCGCGCCGTGCCGGCAGCCATGCGGCAAAGAAGGATGCCGCGGCCAGCACAAGAACAACCGCGATGAAGGTCAGGCCGTCGTGCGCCTTCACTCCGTAGATATAACTCGACGCTAACTTAGAGGCAAACCAGGCCAGCCCAGCACCGATAGTTAGTCCAACGCCCACCAACAGAAGTGCGCGGCGCAACACGAGGTTCAGAATGTTCCCCATGGGCGCGCCAAGAGCGATGCGCAGACCTATTTCGCGGGTGCGTTGCGCAACGGCAAAGGAAAGCAAACCGTAAAGGCCGACGGTGGCAATCAACAGCGCCAGCGCTGCAAAGCTCTCCAACAGATGTGCAATCAAAGTCTGACTTCCGAAGGAATCTTCGACCGCTTCGTGGATCGTCTTCACGTCGGTGGTGGTGGCGTTAGGTGCAACATCATGCAGCACCTTGTCGAACTGCGTGCGCAATGCATCAGCGGGAACAGCGCCGCGAATTGCCACCTGGATGAAAGCTGTCGCGATGCCGTAGAGAGGTGTCCCTGGTTCCATCTGCGCAAGGCAGAAATATATTTCAGGCTTGGTCACTTTGGTGACGTCGGTCTGTTTCACATCTCCGATGACGCCGACGATATGCGCCTCGGCGAATCGTTTTTTGCCCATGCCGTACGTGTGCCCGATGGGATCCTGACCGGGCAGAAAGCGATTAGCGAAAGCCTGGTTGACGACAACCACAACCGGCGACGAGCCTGTATCGTCTTCCGTGAAGAAGCGGCCGCGCACCATGGGGATTCCCAATGCTTCAACAAGGCCTGCCGAAGCTAAGCGACCGTCGGCTACAGGCCCTTTCGCTCCATGAGTGTCCTTATGGTCGAGAGTTCCTCCGATGCTCACGGCAAATTCCGAGCGCAACGGCAGAACCGAACTGAGTGCGGCCACTTTCACTCCTGGTATTGCGCGCAGCCGCTCCAGCAGCGGAAGATAGGAGGCGGTCACTATATTTGTCTTATCATTGGCCTCATCTTCCCTTGAACCACTTGAACCGTTCAGGATAATGCCGCCAGTAAGCACATTCTGCTGAGTGAAGCCGAGAGGGACCGAGCGCAGCGCATGAATGGTGCGAAGAAACAGGCCCGCACCCACCAGGAAGATAAGGGTAAGGGCAAGCTGTGCCACGACCAATGTCTCGCGGGTGCGATTCTGGCTTGCCGAGGCCGTGGTCGTGACTCCACGCAGGCTGCTCTGCACGTCGCGTCGCATGGCCCGCAGCGAAGGAAAAACGCCAACCACCGTCGCGGTCAAAAGTGTGAGCGCGGCCATACAGGCAACCACGCGCCAGTCCAACTGAATAGCGCTGGTGAGAGGCAGTTTTCGCTCAATCTGATGCCATAGCAACCTGATCGCAGTCTGTCCCAGGAGCAATCCAAAGATGGCGCCGATGCCACTCAGCAAGAGGCTTTCAACGATAGTCTGCTGCAGCAGGCGCAATCGGCTTGCGCCCAGCGCCGCGCGCACCGCTTGTTCGCGGCTGCGCGAAACCGCGCGCGCCAACATGAGGCTGGTGACGTTGAGACAGGCCAGCAGCCAGATGCCAAAGACCACCGCATAGAGCAACAATAGCGGCTTGCGAGCATTCTTACTCAGCGACTGCTGATAACCGGTGACCTTGATGTGCGGAGCCAACTCGATATCCGTAGCCTCTTTGACAACAGCGGCCTGCGTTCGGCTGAGTTGGTCGGCGAGTTGGGCCGCGGACATATCCTTGGGCAGACGGGCATATATCCCATCGAGCACAGCTCCGTGACTCATGGAGGAACGATCCGTCGCACTCAGCGCGGCGGGAGACCATATCTGCATCGGCCCGTCTTGCGGAATCGCCAAACCCGCAGGCATTACCCCAAGAATGGTATACGGCTGACTCTTGATGGTGAGGGTCTGACCAACGATGTGTGGATCGGAGTTATAGAGCTTGCGCCATACATCCTCGCCGATGAGTGCCACGCGGTTGCGCCCCGGATCGTTCTCCTCGTCGCGAAAGGTGCGGCCCAGGAGGAGATGCACTCCAAGCACTGCGGGTAGATTAGCGGTCACCAGCGAATGCCCCACCTGCATGCGGCCACCCGGACCCACGATGCTGGCAGTGCCACCGCAACAAACGACTGCGCCCGTTTGCAGTTTTGCTCCCACGGCATCACGCAGTTGCACCATGTTGGCGTAAAACATGGAGTAATAAGGCACAGAGCCTGCGCCTTCGATGGTCACGATGCGGTCCGGCTGCTCATACGGCAGCGGACGCAGCAGAATGCCGTTCAACACCGTGAAGACGGCGACATTTGCGCCCAGGCCCAAGGCCAGCACCGCCACCGCCGTGAAGGTGAAGCCCGGCGACTTGCGCAGTTGACGTAGCGCGTAACGAACATCCTGAAAAATCGATCGCATCGTGAGTCTCCTTTCTGCTCAGTGCGTCTACTCGCTGCGCAACGCCTGCATGGGTTCGATGGAAGCCGCGCGGCGCGCGGGCAGGGCCGCGGCCATGAGGACCATCAAAGCGGTCAGCAGCACCGCTCCGGCAAGCGATACCGGGTCAAAGGTGGTTACGCCGTAAAGCTGGCTGCGAAATAGGCGCGCCAGGGCAACGACCGAGGGCAGCGCCACCACCGTCGCAATCGCAGCGATCAGGGCCATTTCGCGCACCACCAGCACCATCACGCTGGAGCGTTGCGCACCCAAGGCAAGCCGCACGCCGATTTCGCGGCTGCGTTGTTCCGTGGAGTAGGCCAGCACGCCGTAAAGTCCGACAGCGGCCAGTACCATGGCAAGAATCGAAAAACCGATAGCCAGGAAAGCCAAAGCGCGCTCGTCAGAAGTGCTGCGATCAACCTGGGCTTCCATTGTGCGCAACCCATCCACCACCAGCGTGGAATCGAGTTGATGCATGGTCTGGCGAATCGCCGCTTCTACTGTTTCAGGCGGCTGAGTGGTGCGCACATAAACCTGCACACCGCCTGGGTGCTCCTGCTGCAGATAAGGCCGATAGACTGCCGGCCCAATATCGGTGCGCAGATTTTCATGCTTGACGTCGCCCACCACACCAACGATGGTGGTATCGAACTTGACATCGTCGCCTCGTCCTTCGCCCAGTGCGCGACCGATTGCGTTTTGTGCCGAGCCGTAATATCGCTTGGCGAGGGAAAGATTGACGACGGCCACCTGGGGCTGCCCTTTTGCGTCGGACGGCGTGAATTCCCTGCCCACCAGCAATGGCTGGCGAAGCGCGGCAAAGTATCCCGGCGTGATGCGGGGTTCCTCGAAGTGGAGGCTTTCATCTTCGGCCACTTTGTAGCCCTGCAGGCTGAAAGAGGAGCGGGAGGAATCCCCGCCGAGTTCCGGGTCGGTGGTGCCGACGGCATGGGTTACGCCGGGAATGCGTCGCAGTGCGTCGAGGGAGTTAGAGACAATTTGCGCCGTGCGGTCTTCGCCGTAGCCGGAGCTGGTGGGGTCGAGCGAGAACGTGGCGAGGTTTCCGATGTTGAACCCGACGGGCTGTTGACGAAGGTTGTCGAGCGTGCGCACAAATAGGCCCGCGCCGGCCAGCAACATGACGCTCAGCGCGATCTGCGCGCCGACGGCCAGCTTGCGGAATTGCTGCGAGCCAGCGGAAGCCGTGCCCGCATTCTGGCGCAGTGCGTTGGCCAGATCGGGACGCAGGAAGTGGAACACGGGAGCGATGCTGAACAGCACAGTCGCCAACAGAGAAAGCCCCAGAGTGAAGAGAAGTACACGCGCGTCGATGGTGGTGGAATAGGGCTCGCTGCCGGGATCGGCGCTCATCATCAAACGCACCAGTGTTGTTGCAACCAAAGGCGCAACCGCAAGCCCGGCAGCGCCCCCGCCAATGCCAAGTAAGCCGCCCTCGACGAGTAGCTGGGACACGATGCGGCTGCGCTTTGCGCCCAATGCGTAGCGCATGGACATTTCGCGCGCACGGCCGGCGGCGCGCAAAAGCAACAGTGTAGCCACGTTGATGGCGCACAAGGCTACCAGCAGGCCGGCCATGCTCATGAGGATGATGAGTGGCTTCTTAAGTTCGATGCGACCAGGATTGAAGCCCTTGGAATCGTCTATGACTTGAAGGCGCGAGTTATCGAGAAAACCCTTCTTGAAGCGCTCGCTGGTCGATTTGTAGAGAGTGAGTTCGTGTGCCCGCAGCGAGTGCCAGATGGGTCCAAGACTGGCTTCGGCCTGGGTCATGGAAACGCCTGGCTTGAGCCGCGCCACCAGCGTGAGCCAGGTGGACTGATGACTGTTCAGCTCATCTTCCGGCGCCATCCCCGGCATCACGACCTCAACCATGCTGACCGGGAGGAACAAGCCGGGCTTGTATCCGCCGATGGCCGTATCGAAGTTCTCCGGAGCAACGCCGAGGATGGTAAAAGGATGGCCATTGATGAGCACCACTTGTCCCACGACATCCCGCGACGCGCCAAAACGCGTTCTCCAGTAGTCATAGCTCAGGACAAGAACCGGATTGGCGTTTTTCACCGTATCGTCCTGCGGCATCAGAAGGCGGCCTACTGCGGGCTTCAACCCCAGCATCTGAAAGTAATTGCCCGACACGATTTCAGCGTCTTTGTTTTCAGCCTGGTTATGCCAACTGACAGCTGCACCGGTTTTGACGGTGGCCAAAATCCCTTGAAAGACCTGATTCTGGTCGCGCAGGTCCTTGTACATGGGATAGGAAAAATAGTTGGTGTGGTCGCCGCCGAAGCTGCTTTGCGAACCTGAGAAAGAGCCGGTCCACTGGAAGCGCACCAGTTCCTTGGGCCGCTCCACCGGCAACTTGCGCAGCAGCACCTGGTCGAAGAGAGTGAAGACCGCGGCATTGGCGCCGATGCCCAAGGCCAGCGTAAGGATCACGGTCAACGTGAATCCCGGCGACTTGCGCAACTGGCGAAGCGCGTAGCGAATGTCTTGCAGCAGTGTGTTCATTCTTCTCTCTCCTCGATGGTGCGGAACTGCGAGTTACTCGATACGAAGAGCCTGCATCGGTTCAATGGAAGCGGCGCGGCGCGCAGGCAGGAAACCTGCAATGGCAGCGCACACCGCCAGCGCGGCCGCAGCAGCGATAAACGAAAGCGGATCGTAGCTCCCCACGCCGTAAAGCTCATTGGCCATCAAGTGCCCGACAAACAGGGCCGCCGGAATGCCCAGCGCGAGTCCGATGACGATCTGCCAGAGCGCGCCGCGCAGCACCATGGCCACCACGCCTTGCCGGGTTGCGCCCAGCGCCATGCGGATGCCGATTTCGCCGGTGCGCCGCGCCACAAAGTAGGACATCACGCCATACAGACCGACCGAGGCGAGAATCAGCGCCAGAATGCCGAAGAGACTGGTCAACCGCGCGATCAGCCGCTCCTGGTTGAAGTTGCCGGCCACCTGCGCGTCGAACGTACGAAGATCCATCACCGTCAGATTGGGATCGATGCTGGCCATCGTCTGGCGAATCAGCGCATCGGCATTTGTCTGCGGCCGGTTGAAGCTGAGAACCATCGAGTTCATGAACATCGACTGCGCTTCACCACCCATGATCTCCGCTTCTTTGTAGCCTGCGAACTTCTGCGAGAGTGGCCGCAGATAAACCGGGTGAGTGGGAGAGCGGGGGTTGTTCAGCTTGAAGTCCGCAAAGACTCCAACGATCTCCCAACTCCCCGAATACTGCGGCATGTCGATGCCGAAATGCTGGCCCACCGGGTCCTGATTGGGGAAGAACTGCTTGGCAAAGGTTTGATTGACCACCACCACCTGCGGCGAAGTGGCCGTATCCTGCTCGCTGAAGCCGCGCCCGCGCACGATCGGCACGCCCACCGACTCAAGAAAGTGGGTGCTCACGCGATCCCACGTCGAGCCGCATTTGTCGCCGGGCCGCGGGGCGGGATGCCCCTGCTGAATCACGCACTCGCCCCAGTTGTCGCCTTCGAGAGGGCTGTAGAGCGCCATACCGACAGCAGTAACTCCGGGCAGAGCGGAGAAGCGGTCTTCCATCTGCCGGTAGAGTCCGGGCAGCCGATCCATGGTGTAACCCGCGCCTGCCGGATCAAAGTGAACCACGTAACGGTTGGAAGTTTCGATGCCGAATTTCTGGTTCTCCAGGTTGGCCAGCGACTTGGTCATCAGAATGGCCCCGGCCAACAGAACCAGCGAGAGCGCAGCCTGAAAAACCACCAGCGCCTTTTGCGGCAGAGACGAACGATCGCGTGTGGAGCGGTTTGCTCCGCGCAGAACTTCAGCCGGCTGCGCATGTGACGAGAGCCAAGCCGGGCCGGCGCCGAAAAGAATGCCCGTGACCAACGAGACGGCGAACGCAAATCCCAGCACCATCCATGACGGACTGGCACTGATGGGCATGTTGCGCGCATCGGGAAAAGCGAGCGCAAGAATGGTGTGCGATCCGGCGTAGGCAACGGCCAGCCCAGCGAAGCCGCCGAAGCAACTAAGCAGCACACTCTCCGTCACAATCCGTCGAATGACGCGGCGGCGTCCCGCTCCAAGGGCCATGCGCACGGCTACTTCCGCGCGTCGCGCCGTGGCCCTCGCCATCATCAGGTTGGCGATGTTGGCGCAGGCAATCAGCAGTACCACCGAGGAGAGAATCATCAGCATCTTCAATCCCTGGCCAGTCTGTTGCTGCAGGTTCTGAATGCCTCCGCCGCCCTTGGACAGAACCACATGCTGCTTGGGGATGACGGAGGAACCGCCGTTCGCGGTAAGCGTTGGGCGCGAGTAAAGCCACTGGCGCAGGACGACCGAAATCTTGCTCTGCAGCGCGGTGACGTTGGTTCCCGGACGTACACGACCCAACGGATAAAGCCAGTGGGAGTCCGTGTGATGAAGAATCGAGCTGTCTGCGCGCACATACGGCTCGGTCTGGAGAGGCATCCAGAAATCGGGCGGGCTGTCCGTGATGCGTTCCCCGAAGAAGCCGAGCGGCGCAATGCCGATCACCGTGAAAGGCTTGGCCTGGATAAAGACCGTGGAACCAACGATCGAGGGATCGGAGGCGAACTCGCTTTGCCACGTATTGAAGCTGATGACGGTGGACGGTGGAGCGCCGGCCGTGTCGTCGCTGTCAGCCAGTGCGCGCCCTGCATACGCGCCTACGCCGAGGGTGGAAAAATAGTTGCCGGAAACGAATTCGCCACGCAGGGATTTCGGCAGCGCATTGCCACGGCGCATGCTCCAGCGCCATTCCCCGGCCTGCACCGCTGCCAGTTGCTCAAACTCCGGAGTCGAGCTTCTCAAGTACTGGTAAAGGTCGGTGGAGAAGATGGAGAAATCCCCAGTGTCGCCGGCATCGCCAGGGAAACCGCCTTCGACGCAGCAATCGTCCTTGTCGCCGATGCGATAGAGCTGCGAGGGGTCGGCCACCGGCAGCGAGCGCAACAGGATGCCCTGCACCAGCGTGAAGATGGCCGTGTTGGCGCCGATACCGAGGGCCAGCGTGAGTATCACGGTGAGCGTGAATCCTGGTGACTTGCGTAGTTGGCGTAGACCGAAACGTAGGTCCTGTAGTAGCGTATTCAATCTCATCTCTCCTGGTGATTTCGGTTACTCGGTGCGCAAAGCCTGCATGGGATCGACCGAAGCCGCGCGCCACGCCGGTAGATAGCACGCCGCCATTGCCACCACGCAGAGCAGAATGGCAACCGCCGCGAAGGTCGGTACGTCCGTCGTACCCACGCCGAAAAGCATGTTGCGCAGAAAGCGGGTCAGGAACAGGGACGCCGCCAGGCCCACCGTCAAACCGGCCAGCGTAAGCCGCAGGCCCTGCTTGAGCACCTGGCTGAAAATCGCAGCCTTGCCGGCTCCCAGTGCGATGCGAATTCCGATTTCATGCGTGCGCTGGCGGGTGGTGTACGAAATTACGCCATAGATGCCCACGATGGCCAGAATCAACGCCAGCACTCCGAACGAGCCCGCGAAGACCACCACGATGCGCTCGAAGACGTTCCCCATCCGCATGTTGTCGCGAAGCGTCGTCTGGTTGAAGAGAGGCAGATCGGGATTGAGTTCGCCCACCGTCCGCTCCACCGCCGGACCCACTGCCAACGGATCGCCCGCCACGCGAACGTGCAGGATCGCCTGGCTTCTGTAATCCTCCAGAATCGGCAACAGCACCAGCGGCGTCGGGTCATACACCAGCCGCCGGTACTTTCCGTTGGCCGTTACGCCCACCACTGTCAACCATCTGTCTTCGAATCGAATCCGCTTGCCCAAGCCGTCTTGTCCCGGCCAGTAGCGATCTACGAATGCCTTGTTGACGATGACCACCGGCTGCGCATCGGCATTGTCCTGGTCGCTGAAGTCGCGTCCAGCCAGCAGGGGAGTGCGCAGCGTTTCCAAATATTGGGTTCCTACAATCCCTCGATCGGTCTCGACATTCTCATGCGGCCGCGCCACGTAGCCCTCCGGCATCACGCCGTCGGAGTGGATGGTAAAACTGAGCGGAGAAAAATCGGCCAGAGTCGCGGACTGCACACCGGGCAGCGCCCTCACCCTGGTCAGCAGCTGGCGGTCAAACTCCGCTCCCCTGGCCTCTGAGTAGCCCATCGGGTCAAGGTCGAAGGTGGCCAGATACACATGGTTGGGATCGAATCCGATATCGGATTTCTGCGCGTTGTTCAGGCTGCGGACAAACAATCCCGCGCAGGTGAGCAGAACCAGGGACAGTGCAACCTGCGCAACCACAAGGCCGGCCGCAAGACGTGACTTGCCAAGCCCTCCTGAGGTGCTCAGGGCCTCGTCTTTCAACACCGTCATAGGCGACAGCGCGGAAGAGCGCAGCGCGGGCACGACGCCAGAAACCACCGCCGTCAGCACGGAAACCAGAATCGTAGCCAGCACCACCCGGCTGTCGACACCGCCTTTGAGCGAAATCGGAACTGTCGTGGCGGGCATAAAGTCGCCCAGGGTCCGCGCCGTCCAAAAAGTGCCCAGCAATGCGAGCCCTCCGCCGGCCAATGCGACGATCAGGTTCTCCACCATCAATTGCCGCACCAGCCTCCAGCGGCTCGCGCCCATCGAAAGCCGAATTGCAAATTCCCGGCGCCGTGAGACCGAACGCACCAGTAGAAGATTCGCCACGTTGGCACAAGCCAGCAGCAACAGCACCGCCGCCAGCGCCAGCAGGATGGGAAAGGTCCCTGCCAGATAGACGTTGGCCCCGAAAGGAGAGCGCCACAGCGGATCGGTCGACATTGCATTCGCTCCCCGGTGCGAATCCGGGTAGTGCTCCACAATGCGCTGCATCAGCAGATTCAACTCGTTGTCGGCCTCTCGCCGATTGACTCCGGGGCGCAGCACACCTAGCACGTTCAGCCAGGAGACACCGCGATTTTCCGTCGGCTTCCAGTTCCAACCCCACACCTGCTGCATCATGTCCAGCGGAAGCCAGATGTCGGTGCGCAAACCGCTCTTGCATCCCTGAAATCCTTTCGGCGCAACGCCGACAATCGTGTACGAGTGCAGGTTGATCCCGATGGTCCTCCCGACAATTGCAGGATCTCCCGCAAAGCGGCTCTGCCACAGGTCGTATCCCAGCACAGCTTCCGCAACGCCGGTGCGTTCCGCTTCTTTCGACGAAAGCAGGTTCCGTCCCAGGCTGGCCCGCACCCCCAGCACATCGAAATAATTTGCGGAAACCACTGCTCCGTAGACGCGCTCCGGCTTGCCCGATCCCGTGATAGCCATGTAGTCGTCGTGATACGCCAGCATCCCCGTGAGGCTGTGCGCATTGTCGCGAAGGTCCACATAGTCCGGGTAAGAAAGCGGCGGACTTGGATGCTCGTTCCGGTCCCCGCGCTGAATCGTGACCATGTTCCCGGTCTGCGATACGCCGGGAATCGGATTGAACATCGTCGAGCTAATCCAACTCGCTATCGTGCTATTAGCACCAATGCCCAAGGCCAGCGTTAGCACTGCGGTCAACGTAAACCCCGGCGATTTGCGCAACTGACGAAGCGCGTAATGTACGTCTTGCAACAGAATCATCGCTTCCCCTATTCCGTTCTGAGTGCCTGCATGGGTTCGATCGAGGCGGCGCGGCGCGCAGGCAAAAATGCAGCGCAGCCAGTCACTGCGATCATTGCGGTAACGGCGGCAATAAAGCTCGCAGCATCAAAAGGCGACATCTGATAAAGCATTGACTTGAGCGGGCGCACGGCGAGGAAGGTGAGTGGAATGCCTGCCGCGAGTCCACTGACCAGAATCCATACACTCTCCCGCATCACCATCGCCAGCACCTGTCCGCGGCTCGCGCCCAGCGCCATGCGCACACCGATTTCAGTGGTGCGGCGATTCACGCGGAACGAATGTGTGCCGTAGAGACCCGTAGCCACCAGCAGCGCCGCAAGCACGCCGAAGAATCCGCCCATGGCGGCAAACATCCGCTGCTGCGCATACGATTTGGCGAATTGCTCCTGCTGGGTCATGGGTTTCTCCAGCGGCACATTCGGATAGAGCGCGGCCATCACCTTGCGCAACTCCGGCAGCATCGCCATGGCTTCGCCGCGGGTGCGCACTTCAATGTGCATGGTGCCAAGCGACGGAAACTGCATCTGAGCGTAGTAGGCCATCGGCCTTGGCTCCTCATCCACGCCGCTGTACTTGCTGTCCTCGACCACGCCGACAATTATGAAGCGGTACTTCTCTCCGCCCAGCATATGGCCCAGCGGATTCGTGTTGGCCAGAAACTTCTTCACAAAGGTCTCGTTGACCAGCGCGACCAGCGGCGTATCCGGTCCGTCGGAATCGGCGATGTCGCGGCCGGCAAGAATGGGAACTCCCATGGTGTGAAAAAAACCGGCGCCAACGCCATTCGAGCGTAACGACACGCCCTGTTTCTCCACGCCATCCAACATTAGATCGTTGTTGTCGCTCCAGCCCGAGCCGAGACGATTCTCCGCCATCGATACCGACTCCACCCCTGGCGCCTGTCGCAGGCGGTCGAGCAGCGTGCGATAAAAAACGTGAGTATCGGCATGCCCCTGCGGCGTAACACCGAAAACCAGCAAGCCCTGGGCCTGCATGCCCAGATTCTGTGTGGCGTAATTGCGCAGCGTGCGCAGCAGCAGCACCGCGGCCATCAACAGCACCAGGCAGATCGCCACCTGTCCGGCCAGCACAATCCGGCCGCCCAGGAAGTGGTTCCGATTCGTGGTCATGTTGGTCGCGCTCGAGCGCAGCACGCCCGCAACCGGCGCATGAGTGGCGCTCCAGAGTGGAACCAGGCCAAAGCCCAGCGCCGCTGCGGCTGAAATCGCGAGAGTGAACAGCAGTACGCTGCGGTCCGGGCTCAGACCGGTCTCAATCCCCGACCACGCGGATAACATGCGCGTAGCAGAGAGAGCAAAGAGCCAGCCCAGCCCAGCGCCAGCCGCCACCAACAGCAGGCTCTCACAAAGCAGTTGGCGGAAGATGCTCGAGCGCCCTGCCCCGATCGCCATGCGAACACTGAACTCCCGCTGGCGCACCGTGTTGCGGGCCTGCACCATCATGGCCACGTTGGTGCAGGCAATCAGCAGGACCATGGCGACCAGTCCCATTAGAATCCGCAGCGGTTCGCGGTACTCGTCGTTGAAGCCTGCGATGCCGCGCGCGGGCACGAAATCCAGGAGCGGTTTCCATTCCTTGGGATCGATTGAACCGACGCCCAGCTTGGCCGCTTCGCCGAATGTGCCCGCCAGCGCCTGCTGCGCCTGGGTCGGCGTCACGCCGGGGCGCAGACGCGCCATCATGCGCAGAGACCACCACCTGGGCGAGCTGTAAAGGGTGTTGATCGACGAGCCGACAGCCGAGGGCATGCCCCAGGCGTTCAACTCCGTACGATTTTGCAGGGGAATCCAGAAGTCGGTCGCCGTGGCCGGCTCGATGCCTTTGAATCCGTGCGCGGCAACGCCCACCACCGTCATCGGAACGCCTTTGACGTAGAGCGTCTGGCCCACGACCGAGGGATCGCGCGCATAACTCCGCGTCCAGTAGTCGTAACTGAGAACAGCGGTGGGTGTATGGTTCTTCTCGTCGTTCAGCGTAAAGCCACGGCCACGCGCGATCCGCGCTCCCACGCCAGAGAAGAAGTTGCCGCTGACCTGTTCGCCTGCGGCTTCCTCCGGCAGTTCGCCGTGACGTACACCGACGCTGCCATTCAAACTGAGCGGCACATAGGCGATCAATTCCTCGAAAACATCGCGGCGCTGGCGCAGTGCCTCAAAAGAAGCTTCAGAAAAAGAGGTATTCGAATCTCCCGTATTCCCCGCCCCCGAAGGCTGCCATTGGCCATTGGCCATGCGTACGTAAGAAAGACCTTCGGGGTGACTGACGGGCAGCATCTGCAGCAGAATTGCGTTCATCACGCTGAAGACCGCCGTGTTCGCGCCGATTCCCAGTGCCAGCATCAGCACCACAATCAACGTGAACCCCGGCGACTTGCGCAACTGGCGCAGCGCGTACCGAATATCCTGAAACAAATGCTGGAGAAGCATTCTTATGCCTCCACTTCCTCTTCGAGCTTCTTCAGCTCCTGTTCAGAAACCACCTTGCCGTCGAACAGATGCACTTCGCGCTGCGCATGCTTGGCGAATCGCGAATCGTGCGTGACCATGCAGATGGTCGAGCCTTCGCGGTGCAGATCGGCCAACAGGTGCATCACAGCTTCGCCGTTCTTCGAGTCCAGGTTGCCGGTCGGCTCATCGGCCAGCAGGATGGACGGAGAACCGGCCAGGGCGCGTGCCACGGCCACACGCTGCTGCTGACCACCCGAGAGCTGCGCCGGATAGTGCCGCATGCGGTGCGCCATGTTGACCCGCTCCAAGGCATCCTTCACCCGCTTCTTGCGCTCTGCCGAAGGCATTCCGGCGCGGTAGGTGAGTGGCAGTTCGACATTCTCTTCCACCGTCAGATCGCCGATCAGGTTGAAGCTCTGGAAGATGAAGCCGATCTCCTGGTTGCGAATGCGCGAACGGTCGCCGAAGCTCAGGTTCTCCACCGGCTGGCCGTTCAGCAGGTACTTGCCGCCGGTAGGTGTGTCGAGCAGCCCCAGGATCGACAGCAGCGTGGATTTGCCGCAGCCCGACGGGCCCGACATAGCCACATACTCGCCCCGCGAGATGGTGAGATGAATCCCGGAGAGCGCATGCGTCTCCACTTCGTCGGTGTAAAACACCTTCGTCAAATCCTCAATGTCAATCAGCTTGTCGTTCGTTGCCATTCCATCTCCCTTTGCTAGTTATCAGTCGTCAGTCAACAGTTTTCAGTCTTCAGTTGCCGGTGATCGCCGTCGTTTCTGACCACTGACAACTGACAACTGCACTTACTCCAGCCGTATCCGGTCCACGGCATCCCAGCGCGACATATCTGACAGAATCACCGTGTCGCCTTCTTTCAGTCCTTCGAGCACCTGAATGCTGTTCACCGAAGCGCGGCCCACCTTCACAGGTACGCGCGTGGCGCCTTTGCCGTCCGGGTCCACCTTGAACAGGCTCAGCGTAGAGTTCTCGTTGCCCAGTGCCGGCCGGCCCACGTAGAGGACATCGACCATGCGTTCCAGGTCGATGGTTCCGTCCACGCTCAACTGCGGCACCGCGCCCGAAGGAAGCGGCCCATCCAGTGCTACGTCAACCGTGCGCGTTCCGTTCACGACAGAAGGATCGATTCTGGTGACATGGCCCGGAATGACGCCGTTATGCGTGTCGATGGTGGCGGGTTGACCGATCTGAATGTCGCGCGCCTGGGTTTCCGGGATCTGAAGAGCGGCCTTGAGCTTGTCCAGCTGAATCACCTCGGCCACTGAAGTTCCTGCCGTCACGTGCTGGCCCACCTGCAAGGGCACAGCTAGCGGCGCTACAGCGCCGGAGATTCCCGCCCTCACCTGCAGCGCCTGCGCCTGCTTCTGATAGAGATTGAGCAACGCCTTGGCTTGGTCGACCTTGGCCTGCGACGAAGACAGTTGCACCTCGATCGCTTTCTGGTTCACCTCAAGCTGCTGCTGGCTGAGCTGGTGCTGGTCGGTCAGTTGATCGGCCGTATTTTTTGACTTGCTGTAGGCAAGACCCGAGATGACACCCAGATCGTAAAGCGCCTTGTCGGTTTGAGCCTGCAGCTTGTCCTGCGTATAGTCGGAGTTGACCTGCGCAGCGGCTGTCTTCTTGTCCATCAGGGTGCTCTGCAACGTGGCCTGCAGGCTCTTGTAGTCGGCCTGCGCGGCCTTCATCGCCAGCTCCGCATTCAGGACCTCCTGCTGCAACTGGGGGTCTGCCAGGTCCATCAGAATGGTGTCTGGCGTAACCTTGGCCCCGGGCAAGACGCGTATTCGAACCACAGTCGCGTCGGTCTGCGCAGGAATCAGCTCGATCGAGTCCTCCCGCGGAACCAGCGTCCCCGTCGACCCGCGTACCTGGCGAACCATCGGTCCGCGCTTGACCGTCTCCGGCCAGATGGTGGAACGTTCCACTGAGGGCGCTGCCGGCTTGAGCCGCGAAACGCCCACAACTCCCAGGACCAACACCACCACCACGGCGCCGGCAAAGATCAATAACCGGCGCTTCCTCTTTAGCAATAAATCTGGGCGTGCGATATCCATCACCCTGAGAGGAGCACTTGCCGTGCCAATGTTGGTTTATGGCCTTTATCTGAAAATAAACAACTTAAAGCAAGCAGAAGAGGATAAAATCCTGCCAGAGTGGCCACTTACGGCATGGGACTGTCCGATTCCGGACAGTTGTTCCCCGGCCGCGCGCTCTGGTTACAATGCTCGCATGAATGATTCAGCCAAAATCGTAGCCCAGGCTTTTGTGCGTGCCATCAACCGGCAGGATGTGGACGCTCTGGGTGGGTTGATGACAGAGACACATCGGTTTGTCGACTCGCTGGGCGGGGTGGTCGAGGGCCGTGAGACGGTGCGGGCCGCCTGGGCCGCCTACTTCCGCCTGGTTCCGGACTACACCCTCGCCGTCGAAGAAACCTACCGCACCGGCCCGGTCGTGATCATGCTCGGCATCGCACAAGGAACTCTTGTGCCCGACGCCGAACCGAAGCCGGAAAATCGCTGGCAAACGCCCGCGGCCATTCGTGCCTTTGTGGAAGAGGGCGAGGTCGCCGAGTGGCGCATCTACGCGGACAACGAACCGATCCGAGCTATCCTGCGCAAGCGCGAGTAGGTCCACTACACGCGACAAGGCAGCCCACCCTCCCACAAGGGTATGGACCGCCTCATCGCATTCCGACTCAAAAATCTTGTCCGCCGGAAATTCTATTCTCTGCCCCGAACCTGAGTCTCCTACAATGTGCGCTTGAACAGCGGCGTCGCAATCAACAGTGTGCCGATGCCGAAGACAAACAGGAAGAGCAGGTCGAACTGGATGGCCGCAAAGCCGCCGTCCTTCAGCAGGATGGCCTTGAAGCCGTGGATGCAGTAGGTAAACGGATCGACTACCGAGATGGCGCGCAGCCAGGCGGGGAACGCCGCAATGGGATACATGGCACCGGAGGGATAAAACAGCAGGGTGTTCAGAACTCCGAACATCGCGCGCGGCACCAGAGGGTCGTCCACGCGCACCATCAGCAGGAACATCATGCCGTTGAAGGCGATCGACGTGACCAGGATGAGCGCCAGAAGTTCGAGCAGCACCATGGGGTGAAAGATGACGCCCAGACCGGCCATCAACGAGCCGATGACGGTTAGGCAAATGCCGCTCAGGGTGGCCTTGATGGCCCCCGCCGTGTTCAGTCCGAAGACCAGTTCGAACTTGGTGATGGGCGTCACCAAGTACCCCTCATGAACCCCGCGCGCTTTGTCGTCGATGTACAGCATCCCGCCGCCGATCATCACCGAGATATACATGGCCAGCGCTATGGTCGCGGGAAGCAAAAACTTCATGTAGTTCACATACGGGTAGAGTTCCACGACCTTCAGCGCGATCGATGTAGCCAGTCGCGGCTGAATCGCCGGGGCGCTCAATGCATTGACCACCAGCTGCATCTCGGACTCCAGCGAGCCGGAGGTGAACTGGTCGGAGTTGTCCACCACGAACCCCACGCGCGGCGCATCGTGCGCGTACACTCGCCGCGAGTATTGCTCGGGAATGATCACAGCGCCGTCGATCTTGCCCGTGCGCACATCCTCGCGCGCCTGGTTCTCGTCCCTGTACTCGACCGTGGTGAACGTCTTGACGTTGACGGCGATGGAATCGAATGCCTCGCGGATTTTCACCGCCTGCGGACCGTGGTCGTAGTCCACCACGGCCACGCGCGTGCCCACGATCTTTCCCCCGAAGGCATTTCCCATGATGACCAGCTGCAGAATCGGCATCATCAGCGACATGATCATCAACGTGGGCGAGCGGAAGAACTTGCGCATCTCGCGCTCGATAATGGCAAGCATTCGGTTCATGGCTGGGCTCCCGGCCTGGGCGGCATGGTGAAGGCCGCGGGCTTGACCTGCTCATCGCGGAGCTGGCGTCCGGTGTAATGGACAAAGACGTCGTCGAGCGTGGTGTTCTGCACGCTGAGCGAGGTAACGGTCTCGCCCAGTTGCGAGGCCAGTTCCACCAACTGCATGGTGGTCTTCGATCCTGAAGAAGTCAGGATGCGATAGAAGCCGGCGCTCTCCGCCTGCACGCTGGTCACGCCGTCCAGCTTTTCCAGGCGGCCCTGCCACTCCGGCGTTTCGCGCTCGAAATGCACTTCGACCACATTTGCACCGGGAACATTCTGCTTGAGTTGCTGGGGCGTGCCCAGAGCCACCAGCGTGCCGTGATCCACAATGGCGATACGGTCGCAGAGCTTGTCGGCTTCTTCCATATAGTGGGTGGTCAGCAGCATGGTCAGGTTGCGCGTGGCACGCAGCTTGTCCAGCATCTCCCACACCGCAATGCGCGAAACCGGATCGAGCCCGGTGGTCGGCTCGTCCAGAAAGAAGATGCGCGGATTGTGCACTAGCCCGCGCGCGATCTCGACCCGCCGCCGCATGCCTCCGGAAAGCGTCTTCACCTGCGCGCCGCGCCACTTGCTCAGATCGACCGCCTCCAGAACTTCGTTCACGCTCTTCTCGCGCTGCGCCCGCGGAACCGAGTAGAGCTTGGCGTAAATGTTCAGGTTCTCTTCGACGGTCAGGTCCGGGTCGCTGGTCAGCGCCTGCGGAATGACGCCGATCATGCGCCGCACCGCGTCCGGGTCCTTGTCCACGTCGTGTCCGGCAATAATGGCCTTGCCGCCGGTGATCGGAATCAGCGTCGTCATCATGCGGATCAGCGTGCTCTTGCCCGCGCCGTTCGGCCCCAGCAGCCCAAAGATCTCGCCCTCGGCCACGGAGAAGTTCACGTCCTTCACCGCTTCAAAGTCGCCGTAGCGCTTGACGATATGTTCCACCGCAATCGCCGCCGTGGGCGGTTTTGCGTTTTGGTCAAGATTGTTTGCCACAGCGGTCATTTCTTCACCAGCCGGTTCTTGGCGATATACACCTCCGCGGTCATGCCGGGCACAAAGCGGTCTCCGGGATTATCGATCAGCAGCTTCAATTGCACGGTCTTGATGTCGCGCTTCCGCGAGCTCACATCGCGTTGCGTCGCAAAGTCTGCCTCGGCGGATTTGTTGATGATCCTGCCCTGCATGGTTGCGCCTGAGGGCATCACCACCCGAAGCGAATCGCCCAACTGCACGGCGTCGGCCTGGGTCTCCGGCAGTGGCGCGTAAATCCACGTCTGGCTCAGGTCCATGATGGTCACGATGGTGGCGCCAGCGGCAACCACTTCGCCCTGCCGCGCGGCACGCACGTTCACCTTGCCGCTGACCGGCGCATAGACTTGTGCATACCCCACCTGCACTTTGGCCTGTTCCGCCATCGCCTGCGCATTCGCCACAATCTGACGCGTCGAGTCCACGGTGCGCGCCGCAGCCGTCGCGGCAATCTCGTGAGCGCGTGCCTGGCGCAGCAAAGCCTCTGCTGCCGCCTCGTTCTCCTTTGCGGTCTCCACGGCGGCTTGCGCGGCCTGCAGGCTAGTCTCCATATCGTCCTTGGCCTGCGCACTCATAATGCCCTGCGTGGCCAGCGCAACGGTGCGGCTAGTATCGGCCTGCTGATGCTGGTAGTTGGCCTGCGCCTGGGCCAGCGAGGCCCTTGCCGCTCGTACCATGGCTTCGGAGTTCACCGTGGCGCTGCTGACCTCGCCCTTGGTCTGGCGCTCGGTCTCAACGGTCTCGCCCAGCTTCGATCTCTGGCTGGATACGGTGGCGTCGGCGGCCCTCTCGGCGGCGCTCAGATCGTCGCTCTCGATAATGGCGATCAACTGCCCAGCTTTTACATCTTGTCCTTCGTCCACGGTCAACGTCTGGATGCGGCCCGCGATCTTGGCGCCTACCAGCACCTCGTTGGCATCGACCGTGCCGATCAGTTGCAGGTCGCCCGTGGGCCGAACCGTGACCAGGTACCAGATCAGCGATCCGATCGTTAGCAGACCCAGAATCAGAAAAACTCGATTGCGCGCGTTCACATGTGCCTCAATTCTTCAGTCTTGATTGCGCGAAGTTCAGGCACTGGCTGCGACCTGATTCCGCCATTTTTCGGCATGGGCATTTCCGCCAACACGCGTGCGGCCACGCGTGCCCCGTACTCTCGATCGACAAAGATTGCCTGTCCCAGAAAATCAATTGCCGCCGTGCGGCGAAGTTCCAGCGCCTCCAACGTCAGCAGGTCCGTTCCCAGAACCATCTGCATGAGCGGAGCGGAAAGAAAATAAAGAACATTGGCTCCCAGAGCGGCATTGCGTATTTGGGCCGGGTCAACCGCAATCAGCTCGCCCGAAGCGATGCCCTCGTCGAGCACCTCCGCCGTGCGCAGCATGAGTGGCCGGAAGAACCTTTCCACCAGTGGTGAAAGAGCATTGGCCTCTCCGCGATGCAGCCGAACCATCTCCTGCTGCATCAGGCTCTGGAATCCGGGATTGGTGTGGAGACGGTCGAAGTGACTCAACGTCGACCGCAGAAAACGCTCGCCCGCCGAACTGTCCGCTTCGAAGACGGCCATGTTGGAAGCCAGAACGCCCTCAGCCACAGACTCCAAGGCGGCTGAATACAGATCTTCCTTACCCTTGAAGTAGTAGTAGAGCAGCGCCTTGTTGACGCCGGCCGCCTCGGCAATCTGCTCAGTGCGCGCCCCGGCCAGGCCATTTTCGCTGAACTGCCGGACGGCTGCTTCGAGGATGCGCGCCTTGGTCTGGTCGGCGCGTTCGTTCTGGGAGCGGGATAGAGTGGGCTTGGTCATTTGATTAACTAACTGGTTAGTAAGTTAACCCGGAACAGCCCTTCTGCGCAAGCCAACCCGCATTTATTCTCCGTGAATTGTTGGCATCTTACTGATATTTAACAATATATAGTCTGGCTGTTTCCTCCTGTCCTGCCCCCGTGGGAACCGCCCTATTCAAGCGAAATAGTTGATCTGCCGCTTCACTCCGCCTTCCATTGCCCGGACCCTCGGTTCATTCCAGCCCTCTTCCGCCTCGCCGCCTTCCTCCTCCTCGTCTTCCTCGTCCTCTTCCGCCCCGCTGGCCGCCTTTGGAGTGCTGGGCGAGTAGGTCTCGTCGCCGGTCCTGGAGGAGTATTCCACCTCAAACACCTCAGGCATTCCGAGAAATGTGTCTCTGGTCTTTGCCATCGGCGCGATTCGAACGCCAGATACCGGGCTGATTTCCATGGTGGTCCGCTCCTTCTCGGGGAACTTCTCTACCAGCGAATATCGGCATCCGGAGAACGTACTTTAATTTTTTCAATGACCTTTTGTCCCAATTTCGTACAGTTTGCTGCAGCACCGGGAGCAAATCCCGCTCTCCCTCCGGAGTTGCTACACTGGGGCCATGATCGAAGATCTGGAGTTCCGTCGTCTCGCCGAAACTGCTCTTGACGCACTGAAGAAGCACTTATTCGCCCGCGAGGATACCGAAGGTGCCGGCTTCGAAGTCGAGGAACAGAATGGAGTGTTGAATGTTCTGTTCGAAGGGCCGACCGCCAAATTCGTCATCACTCCGAACGCGCCGGTCCGGCAGATTTGGATCTCCGCGCTCTCTACCAGTTTCAAACTCGACTGGGATGAAACCGTCTCGGCTTTCGTCCTGCCGCGCTCCGGCGAGAAGCTCATTCCGCTCGTTGACCGGCTGATCGCCGAGCACGTGGAGGAGTAGCCATCCCTCGCGCTGAACCAGGTCAACCCTGGAGCATTTTTCCCAGATGAATATCACGCTAGCTCCGGCGTGGCGACAAGCTGTTTGTAAGTGATGGTTTGTGTGCAGATGCAAGCGCGCAGTAGGCGCACCATCAAGTCCGGCTCCATGGTGCGGCGGTTTAGCCTGTAG
>Ga0302270_10001052_pt1 | contig 28621 bp, 23 predicted proteins | sample III_Bog_E2_3_FD_198773 | JGI IMG/M metagenome (GOLD analysis project Ga0302270, IMG submission 198773) | Peat permafrost microbial communities from Stordalen Mire near Abisko, Sweden - III_Bog_E2_3 | ecosystem: Environmental > Terrestrial > Soil > Wetlands > Peat | place: Sweden: Abisko... | reverse complement strand
AACGTTGATGTGAGTACCGCGGGGAATGGAGTATTCGCGCTCGGTGGCATCGTCGCCGATGACCTTCACCTTGCGGACTCCCTTGACGACATCGCCGATCTTCACAATGCCGTTGATCTCGCTCATCACGGCCGTCTCGCGAGGCTTGCGGGCCTCGAAAAGTTCGACGACGCGAGGAAGACCGCCCGTGATGTCCTTCGTCTTGGTAGTAGCGCGCGGAATCTTGGCCAGCACGTCGCCGGCGTGGACCCGGTCACCCTCTCGTACGCTGAGGTGCGCGTGAGTCGGCATGAGGTACCGCTTGTCGTCGTGCTTGCCGCCGCCCTCCGGCCGGATGACGATCATCGGCAGCCGCTTCTCGTCGGAGGAGTCGATGATGACCCATTGCGAAAGGCCGGTGACTTCGTCGACCTGTTCGTGATAGGTGACGTTTTCGATAACGTCCTTGAGGTGCACCGTACCCGTGATTTCCGTCAGGATCGAGAATGTGTACGGATCCCATTCGAGCAACTTCATGTTGGCCTTGACCGGCGCGCCCTCTTCCACGAGGATCTTCGCGCCGTAGACCACCTGATAGCGTTCGCGCTCGCGGCCCTTCTCGTCGAGCACGGCGATGCGGCCGTTGCGGTTCATGGCGATGACTTCGCCCTTTTCATTCCGCACCGTGCGCAGTTCCAAATACTTGGCGAAGCCGTCGTACTTGGCGTCCTGCTTGTTCTGTTCGGTACCGCCCGTGGCGGCGCCGCCGATGTGGAACGTACGCATCGTGAGCTGGGTGCCCGGCTCGCCGATGGACTGCGCCGAGATGATGCCGACCGCTTCACCCTGTTCCACCAGGCGGCCGGTGGCCAGGTTGCGGCCGTAGCACAATATGCAGACGCCGCGCTTGGACTCGCAGGTCAGCACGCTGCGAATCTTGACGCGATCGATACCTGCGTCCTGAATCGCCGACGCCAACTCCTCAGTGATTTCCTGATTCGCGGCGACCAGCATGTTGCCTTCGTGATCGCGGATGTCTTCGAGAGACACGCGGCCGATAATGCGGTCGCGCAGCGGCTCGATAGTCTCGCCCGATTCGACGATCGGCTCGACGAAAATGCCATCGCCCGTACCGCAATCGAGTTCGGACACGATCACATCCTGAGCAACGTCGCACAGGCGGCGGGTCAGGTACCCCGAATCGGCCGTCTTGAGAGCCGTGTCGGCCAAGCCCTTGCGGGCGCCGTGCGTCGAGATGAAGTACTGCAGCACGTTGAGACCTTCACGGAAGTTCGCCGTGATGGGGGTCTCGATGATCTCGCCCGATGGTTTCGCCATCAAGCCACGCATACCGGAGAGCTGGCGGATCTGTTGTTTGGAACCGCGCGCGCCCGAGTCGGCCATGATGTAAATCGGGTTCATGAAGCCCGACTCGTCGTCGTTCTCCATCTTCTTGAACATTTCCTTCGAAACCTGTTCGGTAACCTTGTTCCAGATCTCGATGATTTTGTTGTAGCGCTCGCCCTGCGTGATAGCGCCGTCCTGATACTGGTTCTGGACGTCGATCACATCCTGCTCGGCCTTCTTGACCAGCGCCGCCTTCGTCGCGGGGACGACCATGTCGTCGATGCCGATGGAAATACCGGCGCGCGTGGCGTAAGAGAAGCCCAGTTCCTTGATGTCGTCGAGCATGGACACGGTCGTCTTCAGGCCGTGCTTGAGGTAGCAGTAATAAACGAGTTGGCCGAGGCCCTTCTTCTTCAACAGACCGTTGACGAAGGGCATCTCGTCGGGCAGCACGTCGTTGAGGATCACGCGTCCCACCGAGGTGTGCATGTCAGCTTTCTGATAGTCGACCGGCTCGGTGTGGGTGATGTCCTGGCTGTCGTAAGCCGTCGCCAGATCGATCACTCGTCCTGTGAAGCGGAGCGTGATCGGCGTCTGCGTTTCGACCTCGCCCATTTCGAGCGCGATCAGCACGTCGGCAACCGAGGCAAACTTCTTGCCTTCGCCCTTCGTGCCTTTGCGCTGCTTGGTGAGGTAGTACATGCCCAGCACCATGTCCTGCGTCGGCACCGCAATCGGGCCGCCGTGCGCTGGGGACAGGATGTTGTTGGCCGCGAGCATCAACGTCGCGGCTTCGATCTGCGCTTCGGGCGAAAGTGGGATGTGAACGGCCATCTGATCGCCATCGAAGTCGGCGTTGAATGCCGTGCAGACCAACGGGTGGATGCGCAGCGCCTTGCCGTCGACCAGCACGGGCTCAAAGGCCTGGATGCCGAGACGGTGCAGCGTAGGAGCGCGGTTGAGCATGATCGGGTGGTCTTTGATGACCTCCTCGAGGATGTCCCACACCACGGGATCCTGCTGTTCCACCAACTCCTTCGCTTGTTTGATGGTGGTGCAATGGCCGCGCAGTTCGAGCCGGTGATAGATGAACGGCTTGAACAGCTCCAGAGCCATCTTCTTCGGCAAGCCCGCCTGGTGCAGCTTGAGCTCGGGGCCGACCACGATGACCGAACGGCCCGAGTAATCGACGCGCTTACCGAGCAGGTTCTGGCGGAAACGGCCCTGCTTGCCCTTGAGGGCGTCGGAGAGCGACTTCAGCGGCCGGTTGTTGGCTCCGCGCAAAACGCGTCCACGTCGCCCGTTATCGAACAACGCGTCCACGGCTTCCTGCAGCATGCGTTTCTCGTTGCGCACAATGACATCGGGCGCATGGAGTTCCATGAGCTTCTTCAGCCGGTTGTTGCGGTTGATAACGCGACGGTACAAGTCGTTCAGATCGGAGGTTGCGAAGCGGCCGCCATCGAGCGGAACCAAGGGACGCAACTCCGGCGGAATTACCGGGAGCACGTCGAGAATCATCCATTCCGGCTTGTTGCCCGACTTGCGGAAGCTCTCGACCACTCGCAGCCGCTTGGCGTACTTCAGCTTCTTCTGTTGCGACTGCTCGGTCTTCATCTTCTCGCGGATGTCGACCGAGAGGAACTCCACATCAACTTGCTTGAGAAGTTCCTTGATGCCCTCGGCGCCCATCATCGCGACGAACTTGCCGGGGAACTCGATGTCGAGTTGCCGCTTGCGTTCGTCGGTCAGAATCTCGGCCTTGTTCAGCCCGGTGCCTTCGCCGGGACTCACGACCACAAAGGCCTCGAAATACAACACGCGTTCGAGGTCGCGCAGCGTGATGTCGAGCAGATAGCCAATGCGGCTGGGAAGCCCCTTGAAGAACCAGACGTGAGAGCACGGGCTGGCCAGTTCGATGTGGCCCAGCCGCTCGCGGCGGACTCGCGACAACGTGACTTCGACGCCGCATTTGTCGCAAATGACGCCGCGGTGCTTCATGCGTTTATACTTGCCGCACAAGCACTCCCAATCGGCCGTCGGTCCAAAAATGCGCGCGCAGAAAAGTCCATCGCGCTCGGGTTTGAAAGTCCGGTAATTGATGGTCTCCGGCTTGGTGACTTCGCCATGGGACCAGCTTCGGATCTTTTCGGGAGAAGCGAGGCTGATACGGATGGAATCGAAATCCGCGCTCAGGGTTCCACGATCGTACGGGTTAGGTCTGTACACGTTTGTCTCCTGTTCGTTCCGGATGCTTAGTCGGCCGCGTGCGCCAGATCTGGCACATCTTTCGGCTTCTTCATCAACTCAACGTCGAGGCACAGAGACTGCAACTCGCGGATGAGCACGTTAAACGACTCAGGCACGCCAGGCTCAGCCGCTGCTTCGCCTTTGACGATCGCCTCGTAAATCTTCGCGCGGCCGAACACGTCGTCCGACTTCGCGGTCAGAAGCTCCTGCAGCACGTAGGCCGCACCGTAAGCTTCCAGCGCCCACACTTCCATTTCGCCGAAGCGCTGGCCGCCGAACTGGGCCTTGCCGCCCAACGGCTGCTGAGTGATCAACGAATACGGTCCGATGGAACGTGCGTGGATCTTGTCATCTACCAGGTGGGACAGCTTCAGCATGTAGATGAAGCCCACCGTGATGGGCTGCTCAAAGGGCAGACCGGTCATGCCGTCGACGAGCATTACTTTACCGGACGAGGGCAATTCGGCCGTAGCCAGTTCGCCCTTGATGTCCGCCTCGGTAGCTCCATCGAAGACGGGTGTTGCATACTTCTTGCCCAGCTTGAAGCCGGCCCAGCCAAGGTGCGTTTCCAGAATCTGTCCGACGTTCATACGGGAAGGAACGCCCAGGGGATTCAGGATGATTTCCACGGGAGTGCCGTTGGCAAGAAATGGCATATCTTCTTGCGGCACGATCCGTGAGATGACGCCCTTGTTGCCGTGGCGGCCGGCCATCTTGTCGCCCACCGACAACTTGCGGCGCATGGCGATGTAGATCTTCACCATCTTGATCACGCCGGGAGGAAGTTCGTCGCCCTTCTTGAGTTTGGCGGTCTTCTCTTCGGTGATCTTTTCGAGAACCTGAATCTGACGTGAAGTCAGCTCTTCGATCTCGTCGATGGCCTCGTTCAGACGGACATCGCGGCTGGAGAGCTTCATGCGCTTCAGGTCGCGGGCCTTCATCTTTTCGAGGATTTCGCGGGTCAGCGGCGTGGACTTGGCCAGCAGCTTCTTGTTTGTCTTTTCGTCGTGCAGATCGGCGACCAGTTCCTTGCCGTCGAGCAAGTTGGCCAGGCGCTTGGCGCGTTCATCCTGCAGAATGCGTTTTTCGTCGTCGAGGTTGCGGTGCAGTTTGTCGATCTGCGATTCCAGAATCGCTCTCGATCGCATGTCGAGGTCCGCGCCCTTGCGGGAGAAGACTTTCGCGTCCACGACCACGCCCTCGATACCAGGCGGGCAATAGAGCGATGCATCTTTGACGTCGCCGGCCTTCTCGCCGAAAATCGCCCGCAGGAGCTTCTCTTCAGGAGTGAGCTGCGTCTCGCCCTTCGGCGTGACCTTGCCCACCAGGATGTCGCCGGGTTTCACCTTCGCGCCGATGCGGATGATGCCGCTCTCGTCGAGGTTTCTCAGGAAAGCTTCGCTGATGTTCGGAATATCGCGCGTGACCTCTTCCGGACCGAGCTTGGTGTCCCGCGCTTCGATTTCGAACTCTTCGATGTGGATCGAGGTGTAGTAATCTTCCTTGATCAGCTTCTCGCTGACGATGATGGCGTCTTCGAAGTTGTACCCGCGCCACGGCATGAACGCGACAAGCACGTTGCGTCCAAGCGCGAGTTCGCCCAGGTCGGTACACGGGCCATCGGCCAGCACTGCGCCTTTCTTGACGCGCTGTCCCTGCTCTACGATCGGCTTCTGATTGATGCAGGTGTTCTGGTTCGAGCGCTTGAACTTGGTCAACGGGTAGATATCGGCGCCCACCTCGCGCGACATCTGTCCTTCGTGGATATTGCCTTCCACACGGACGATGATGCGTTCGGAGTCAACCGAGTCCACCACGCCGGCGCGCTTGCAGATGATGGTCGCGCCGGAATCCCGCGCGGTCACCTTCTCCATGCCGGTGCCGACGATCGGCGAGTCGGCGCGCAACAGCGGCACGGCCTGACGTTGCATGTTCGACCCCATCAACGCGCGGTTCGCGTCGTCATTCTCGAGGAATGGGATCAGACTCGCAGCCACGGAGACAAGCTGCTTCGGACTGACGTCCATGTACTGGACTTCGCCGCGGTGAGTCAGCGTGTAGTTGCCGGCCTTGCGGGCGTTCACCAGATCGTCGACGATCCGTCCGTCGGCATCCAGCTTCACATTCGCCTGCGCCACAAGATACTTGTCTTCGTCCCATGCCGACAGATAATCGCTGTGCGCCTCGTATTCCGGCAGCATCGAGTCAGGCGCCAGGGTCTTCAGGAGCTTAACCATCTCCTTGCGCGTCATGACCTGACCAACCTTCAGCGCTGTCGCCCCCGGGTTGATGATCCGAACATCGTCCTGCACGATGCCTTCGAGCACTCGGCGATACGGACTCTCGATGAAGCCGTATGCATTGATCCGTGCGAAGCACGCCAGCGAAGAGATCAAGCCGATGTTTGGTCCTTCAGGCGTCTCGATCGGGCAGATGCGTCCGTAGTGCGTGGAATGCACGTCTCGGACTTCGAAGCCCGCCCGCTCGCGGCTCAAACCGCCTGGTCCAAGGGCCGACAAACGCCGCTTGTGGGTGATCTCCGACAGCGGATTGGTCTGATCCATGAACTGTGAAAGCTGACTCGAACCGAAAAACTCGCGGATGGCGGCCATCACGGGCTTCGCGTTCACCAGGTCGTGCGGCATGGCCGTCGACATTTCCTGGTACACGGCCATCTTTTCCTTGATCGCCCGCTCCATACGCACCAGACCGATGCGGAACTGGTTCTCGAGCAGCTCGCCCACCGCGCGCACGCGGCGGTTGCCAAGGTGGTCGATGTCGTCCACCTGCCCGAAGCCCTTGCGCAGTTTCAGCAGGTACTTGATGGTGTCGATGAAGTCCTTCTGGTCCAGGGTCCTGCGATCCAACGGATTGCGGCTCTTGGCCTCCAGATCGTTCAGGAACTCATCCGGCGCGTAGTCTGCCTGATCGTAGAGCTTGATATTAAACTTCATGCGTCCGACGCGCGACAAGTCATACTTGCGGGCATCGAAAAACATGCCTTGGAACAGTTGCGTGGCCGTGTCCAGCGTGGGCGGATCGCCCGGCCTCAGCTTCCGGTAGATATCGATCAGCGCCTCGTTTTGCGCCTTGACCGGATCCTTTTTCAACGTCAGAGAGACGACGTTGCCGACTTCATCGCGATCCGGGAAGAAGACCTCAATCGCCGTGATGCCGGCGTCCATCACTTTGGAAAGGATCGAAGCGGTCAGCTCTTGATTGGCCTCGGCCAGGACTTCGCCCGTCTCGTGATCGATTACATCCTGTGCTACCCAGGCGCCCTCGATCTCGGCCGTCGTCACCTTTACCTCGTCAATGCCGACTTTGAGCAGTTCCTTGACGGTCGCCTCTCGAACCTTACCCTTGCCGGAATAAATCGGCTCGCCCGATTTCGAGTTAATCGCACCCTGCAGCTTCAGGCCAATCAGGTTCTCGTCGGTCTTCCACAGGATCTCCTTGTCCCTCAGCCGCAACTCGGTGATGCGGTAGAAGGCCCGCAGAATGTCGGCATCCGATTTCAGCCCCAGAGCGCGAAGGAATACCGAGCCCAGGAACTTGCGCTTGCGATCGATGCGCACGTGCAGCAGGTTCTTGGAGTCATATTCGAATTCGACCCAGCTCCCGCGGTACGGGATGATCTTCCCCAGGTAGTAGCTCTGCGCCGCAATGCGTTCGAAAAACACGCCCGGAGAACGGTGCAACTGGCTGACGATGACGCGTTCGGTGCCGTTGATGATGAAGGTGCCGTTGGCCGACATCAACGGAATCTCGCCGAAGAAGACTTCCTGCTCCTTGAACTCCCGCACCGTGCGATTGCCGGCTTCATCCTTGTCGAACATCTTCAACCGGATGGTGACTTTGAGCGGTGCAGCGTAAGTCATGCCGCGCTCTTCGCACTCCGCCTGGTCGTACTTCAACTGCAGCCCGACAGGATCGCCGCAACGGTTGCAGAACGTCACGACGTTCTTGTTGAACGTACCGCACTTATCGCAGAGCACGTCGCCCTGATGGAACGGATCCGTTTTGATGGTGGCGCCGCAAACGGGGTTCCGACAGACCGTGCGCAAGTGGTTCAGGCCCTTCAAGGCGCCACACTTGCACTCCCAGTTGCCGATCGAATAGTCGACAAACTCCAACTCACTCAATCCACGGAAATCGCTGATGGGGAAGACGCTGCGAAATACGCTTTGCAGCCCGATGTCGTCCCTCTCATCCGGCAGGAGATCCATCTGCAAAAAGCGCTCGTAGCTGCTCTTCTGCAGCTCAATCAGGTTAGGGATGGGAACCGACGTCTTGATTCGGGAAAAATCAACACGATCTTTTAGATAGAAAGTCGACCCAGTGGCCATTCTCCGCTCCTTCAGGAGGTTTCGTCCGGGCGTCCGGAACGCGCAGACGGGAACCTTCCCGCTTTCCGGCTCCAACTACCAGGCGAACAAGCCCGGCACGGCGGAACCATTGCCGCGTCTACAGCTACTAGTTTCTGTGGGAAGGCCCGGCGCAGGAACGTCTGACACCAAGGGCTGAGTTCGGCGAGCGACGGGGGATGTTAATGATAAACCTGCTGCTATGAAGGGCTTAAGCAAGCCCATCGCACAACGCGCACTGAAGGTGGACTCCATCAATTTCTTCAGTCGCACAGAGGCATCAATCCCCAGCTCGGCTTCCGGCTCAATTGATTTGAGTGTAACAAAAGGAAAACAGGCCAGTCAAAACATCATACCGCAGGGCCAAGCGCAGTGGCGGACCTGACAACGTCCCACTCACTGCGCCTCGCCCTGCTCAATATTTCTCTTGTCGCTTCGCGCATTCCCGGGAGACAATCCGATCGCAATCCCCCATCCAGCGCGACAACCGCACAAACCAGCCTACTTGACTTCGACGGTGGCGCCGGCAGCGACGAACTTGGCCTTGATCGTCTCCGCTTCTTCCTTGTTGATGCCTTCTTTGATCGGCTTCGGTGCGGCCTCAACCAGGTCCTTGGCTTCTTTCAGGCCGAGGCTCGTGACCTCGCGAACAGCCTTAATCACGTTGATCTTGTTGGCGCCGACGGCGGTCAGGACCACAGTGAATTCGGTTTGTTCTTCAACCGGAGCGGCGGCAGCAGCCGCGCCAGCCGGTGCCGCTACGGCTACCGCGGCGGCCGCGGCGCTAACGCCCAACTTTTCCTCGAGCAGCTTAACCAGCTGAGAGGCCTCCAGGAGAGTCAAGCCCTGGATTTGATCAGCAATCGCATTGATGTCAGCCATCTTTGTCCGTACTCCCTATCTAAAAATCGTGCTCAACGCACTCCCCGGTTGAGGCCCAGTCAAGGCTTGAATCCACCTAGGAGGAGAACTTGTTTTCCTTCACGCCCTGGTCCACGACCACGGCAACATTACGGCCCACGCCACCAAGGGCGGTAACCAACCGCTGTGCCGGAGCATTGATCAGGTACAGCAGCTTGGCGTAAATCTGCTCCTTCGGAGGCATATTCGCCAGATCCTGGATGTCAGCCAGATTGATCACCCGGCCTTCCACGACACCCGACTTAAACTCGAAGGTCGCATGCGTCTTCGCATATGCGGTCAGCGCCTTGCACAACGCCACCGGATCGCCGCTGGTGTAGGCCACCGCCGACATGCCCTTCAGCCCCTGAAGTGGGCTTTCCGAAGAAGTCCCGGCCGATGCCTTTTCCGCCAGCGTGTTCTTCACCACGTGATACAGTCCGCCGGCTTGCCGCACCGTCTTGCGCAACTCGTAATCCTGCGCCACGGTCAGCTTGTTGAAACCGGTCACGAAGACATTTGCCGATTCCGTCAGCGCTTTACGGAGCGCGTCCAGATCCTCTTGCTTCCGCTTTCTATCTTTCATCGTCCTTATCCTGACTGCGGGTTCTTATGCGAAAAGCCTGTTGCCGCTAGACTGCCCTGAGATTAAAGGGGGTAACATCCAGATGGACGCCCGGTCCCATCGTCGAGCAGAGAGTGACACTCTTCACGTACTTGCCTTTGGCTGCTGCCGGCTTGGCTTTCACCACGGCCTGGATCAGCGTGCTGGCGTTCTGCAGCAGTTTGGGCGTCGTGAAGCCTGTCTTGCCGACCGGAGCGTGAATCACGCCCGTTTTGTCGACGCGGAACTCGACCTTACCAGCCTTCACTTCCTGTACAGCCTTGGCCACGTCCACAGTCACCGTACCCGTCTTCGGGTTCGGCATCAGGCCGCGAGGTCCAAGAATTTTGCCCAGCCTCGCCAGCGAACGCATCATGTCGGGCGTCGCGACGACCGCTTCGTAATCCAGCCAGTTTTCCTGCTGGATCTTCGCTACCATTTCCTCGCCACCGGCAAAATCCGCTCCTGCCTCCAGGGCTTCGCGAATCTTGTCGCCAGAGGCGATGACCAGAACACGCTTCGTCTTGCCAAGTCCGTTGGGCAGAACGACGGTGCCGCGCACCATCTGATCCGCATGCTTCGGGTCGACGCCCAGGCGCATATGCACCTCGACTGTCTCATCGAATTTCGTGAACTTGATTTTCTGGACGAGCGGAACCGCTTCTTCGAGAGAGTAAGGCTTCGCCTCAACCTGAGACGATGCCGCTGCGTACTTTTTGCCTGGTTTTCTTGCCATATCGACTGGTCCTAGCGGCCCCTGAGCGTAACGAATACCCGCTTTCGCGACTTTCGCTAGCCAGGCAGCCTCCCAATGCGAGGTTGTTAAAGACCTGAACTTTTAGATTAGCACTTCTAGGGGAGCGGAGCAAAACTAGCCCCCCTGCTCTAACCGCACAAGCCAGCTATCCTACAGCCAAACTTCGGGACAACCCTACTTAATTACTTCCACGCCCATGCTGCGGCACGCGCCGCGAACCTGCGCCTTCGCCCCATCCAGATCGAACGAATTCAGATCCGGCATCTTGATCTTGGCGATTTCTTCAATCTGCGCCTGAGAAATCTTGCCAACCTTGGTCTTGTTCGGCTCAGCGCTCCCCTTGGCGAGGCTCAGAGACTTCTTCACGAGGATCGCTACTGGCGGCGTTTTGGTGATGAACGTAAAGGACCGGTCATTGTAGATCGTGATCACCACGGGGATAATCAGACCTTCCTGGTCCTTGCCGGAGGTCTTAGCGTTGAACGCCTTGCAGAACTCCATGATGTTGACGCCTTGGGGGCCGAGCGCCGTGCCCACTGGAGGGGCTGGAGTCGCCTTCCCCGCGGGAATCTGCAGTTTCACAACTGCGTTTACCTTCTTTGCCATTCTTCTTTGCCTTCCGCTTTCAAACCCTGCTTAAACGTACGCGGGCGCACTCAGGCGGTTTTCTCCACCTGGAGGAAATCCAGTTCCACCGGGGTCGAACGCCCGAAAATCGTCACCATCACCCGCAACGTGTTGCGCTCAGAATTGATTTCGTCGACCTTGCCCGAGAAATTCGTGAACGGCCCATCGACAATGCGCACCGTTTCGTTCTTCTCGAACGTGAGCTTCGGCCTGGGACGCTCCGCCGAACTGGCCTGACGGTACAGGATGGAGTTCACTTCGTCGGCGCTCAATGGCACCGGTGTGTTGCCGCCACCCACAAACCCTGTCACTCTCGGCGTGTTCTTCACCTGGTGCCACAGCTCGTCATCCATGGCGATCTGCACCATGACGTAGCCGGGGTAGAGAAGCCGTTTACTGGTGACTTTCTTGCCGTTCCTCAGCTCCACGACCTCTTCGGTAGGGATCAGCACCTGGCCGACCTTGTCCATGAACCCGTAGGCTGACGCGCGCGCCTTAAGCGACTCCGCAACTTTGTTCTCAAAGCCGGAGTACGTATGGATGATGTACCAGTTCATGGCCGGGCCTTCCGGCACGGCCGTTTCGACAGGTTCAACCGACGCCTCGGCCTCCGCGCCAGACTCTTCTGGAGCCCCGGCGGCCAAATTGCCCTTGAGCTGATCGTCGTTGTTGAAGTCTATCTCGGGCATCGCTTAGCTGAGTCCTCACCAAGCTACGCCCCGGCAGTCGGCCGGAGGCAGCTCTTACCTTGTCGCCAGCTTATGAAACACAGTGTTGATGCTGTTGCCGAGCACTGCGTCCACCAGTGCGAAATACGCGGCGAACAGGAAAACGCTGATCACGACCACGGCCGTCGTCGCCTGCACCTGCTTCCTGGAGGGCCAGGTTACACGGCGCATTTCGGCTTTTAGTTCGTCAATGTAATCACGAACGCCTTTAAGCCAGCTAACGAACTGGCCCCCGGGTTGAACTGCGCTTGTGGTCTGTGTTGCCATCGTCCTTGCACCTATTCGAATCAACTGGCAGGGGGTGAGGGATTCGAACCCCCACTAGCGGTTTTGGAGACCGCAGGTCTACCCTTAACCTAACCCCCTGTTGGGAGACTCTGATCCTATCTTACCGTAACTCACAATGGAGCCCGGCGGCGGCATTAGCCGCACATGGGCTCCGTATACTTAGCTGAATGGGAGGAAACACCCTCCCGCAACATACCCACCCAACTCGCTTAGGAAACCACTTCCGTAACCGTGCCGGCGCCCACCGTACGGCCACCCTCGCGGATGGCGAACCGCAGGCCCTTGTCCATGGCCACCGGAGTAATCAGTTCCACCGTGATCGTCACGTTATCGCCCGGCATCACCATCTCCACGCCTTCGGGCAACTCGCACACGCCGGTCACATCCGTCGTCCGGAAGTAGAACTGCGGCCGGTAACCCTTGAAGAACGGTGTGTGGCGCCCGCCCTCTTCCTTCGACAACACGTACACCGAACCCACGAACTTGGTGTGCGGCTTGATCGACCCCGGCTTGGCCAGCACCTGGCCGCGCTCCACGTCGTCCTTGTCGATGCCGCGCAGCAGCAACCCGACGTTGTCGCCCGCCATGCCGCTATCCAGCAGCTTGCGGAACATTTCAACGCCCGTCACCACCGTCTTGCGCGTATCCCGGAAGCCCACGATCTCGACTTCCTCGCCCACCTTCACAATGCCCTTTTCAATTCGGCCCGTGACCACCGTGCCCCGGCCCTGGATCGAGAAGATGTCTTCAATCGGCATCAGAAACGGCTTGTCCAGCGCGCGCTCCGGCATCGGAACGTAGTTGTCAACCGCTTCCATCAGCGCGTCGATCTGCTTCTCCGCTTCCGGATCCCCGTTCAACGCGTTCAACGCGCTGATCTGGCAGATCGGCAGCTCGTCGCCCGGAAACCCGTAGCTCGTCAGCAGCTCGCGCAGCTCCATCTCCACCAGTTCGAGCAGTTCCGGGTCGTCCATCATGTCGACCTTGTTCAAGGCCACCACGATGCACGGCACGCCCACCTGCCGCGCCAGAAGTACGTGCTCCCGCGTCTGCGGCATCGGCCCGTCCGGCGCCGCCACCACCAGAATCGCCCCGTCCATCTGCGCCGCGCCCGTGATCATGTTCTTGATGTAGTCGGCGTGGCCCGGGCAGTCCACGTGCGCATAATGCCGCTTCGCGGTCTCATACTCCACGTGCGCCACCGCGATCGTGATACCTCGTGCCTTCTCTTCAGGCGCGTTGTCGATCGAGTCGAAGCTACGGAACGAGTTCTTCGGGTTGTGCTTCGCCAGAACCTTCGTGATCGCCGCCGTCAGCGTCGTCTTGCCGTGGTCAATGTGACCGATCGTGCCGATGTTGACGTGCGGTTTGCTGCGATCAAATTTCTCTTTCGCCATCTCGGTTCACTCTCCTGCGGAATCGCGAAAATTGCTACCCAGCTTCTCTTAGTCCGAAACCTTACCCTGCACCCGGCTGACAACCTCTTCGGTCACCGACACCGGAGCCTCTTCATACCGGCCGAAATGCATCGTAAAGCTGCCGCGGCCCTGCGTGCGCGACCGGATTTCGGTCGCATATCCAAACATCTCCGAAAGGGGCACCATCGCGCGGATAATCTGAGTTCCGCCGCGACGTTCCACGCCTTCCAGCCGCCCCCGGCGGCCAATCAGGTCGCCATTCACCGAACCCATGTACTCGTCGGGCACCACGACCTCGACGCTCATCACCGGCTCAAGCAGCACAGGCTTGGCCTTCCTGACGGCGTCCTTCAATGCCATCGAACCAGCGATCTTGAACGCCATTTCCGACGAATCCACATCGTGGTAGCTGCCGTCGTAAAGGGTGACCTTGAGGTTGTTGATGGGGAAGCCAGCCAGAACGCCGCCCTCCATGGCCTCGACAATACCCTTCTCCGACGGGCCAATGAATTCCTTCGGCACAGATCCACCGGTCGTCCCATTGACGAAAATGTAGTTCGAATCCGTGATCGGTTCGATTCTGATCTTGACGTGGCCGTATTGACCGTGGCCACCGGTCTGGCGAACGAAGCGGCCTTCGCCTTCGGCCTTTTTCCTGACCGTCTCACGGTAAGCGACTTGCGGCTTGCCAACGTTCGCGCCGACGCCAAACTCGCGCTGCAGACGATCGACAATGATCTCGAGGTGCAATTCGCCCATGCCGGCCAAAATGGTCTGGCCCGTCTCGTGATCGGTCGAAATACGCAGGGTAGGATCTTCCTGCACCAGCTTTGCGATGGCCATGCCCAGCTTTTCCTGATCGGCCTTCGTCTTGGGCTCGATGGCGAGCTGAATGACGGGCTCCGGGAAATCGATGGACTCAAGCAGGACCGGATGGTCATCCGAACAGATTGTGTCGCCCGTGCTGACACTTCTTAACCCGACGCAGGCAACGATATCGCCGGCCAGTACCTCGGTCAACTCTTCGCGCTTATTGGCGTGCATGCGGACCAGACGCCCGATGCGTTCCGTGCGATTCTTGGCTACATTCAAGATCGTCTCGCCAGTGTTCAGCTTGCCCGAATAGACGCGGATAAAGGCGAGCTGACCCACGAACGAATCGGTCATGATCTTGAACACGAGTGCCGCAAAGGGCTCTTTGTCGTCCGGCCTGCGCTCAATCCGAATCGATTTGTCGTCGATGTCGTGGCCTAGCATCGGAGGAACGTCGAGCGGGGAGGGCAACAGGTCCACAATGGCGTCCAACAGGTTTTGAACACCCTTGTTCTTGAACGCCGTGCCACAGATGACCGGGAAGATCTTCTGCTCGATGGTGCCCTTGCGCAGACCCGCCATCACTTCTTCCGGACTCATGGGCTGCCCTTCGATGTACTTCTCAAAGAGGCGCTCATCACATTCGGCGGCCGCTTCGACCATCTTGTCGTGATATTCCTTGGCCTGCTCGGCCAGTTCGGCAGGAATTTCGACGTCGTCATACTCGGCGCCCAGCGTTTCGTCGCGCCACAGGCGCGCCTTCATCGTGACCAGGTCGATCACGCCCTTGAACTGATCCTCCGCTCCGACCGGTAACTGGACCGGAACCGGGCGGCAGCCCAGGCGCTGAACGATCGTGTCCAGCGAATGGAAGAAGTCCGCGCCAATTCTGTCCATCTTATTGATGAAGCAGATTCTGGGGACAGAGTACTTATCGGCCTGGCGCCAAACCGTCTCGGTCTGGGGCTGCACTCCGGCCACCGCGTCGAACACCGCGACAGCGCCGTCGAGCACCCGCAGGCTGCGCTCGACTTCGGCCGTGAAATCCACGTGGCCGGGCGTGTCGATAATGTTGATCTGATGCTCCAGCCAATGACACGTCGTCGCCGCTGACGTAATCGTGATGCCGCGTTCCTGCTCCTGCACCATCCAATCCATGGTGGCGGTGCCTTCATGCACTTCACCAATCTTGTAGGTGCGGCCGGTGTAATAAAGAATGCGCTCGGTGACAGTGGTCTTACCGGCATCAATGTGGGCCATGATGCCGATGTTTCTCATCTTCTCGAGTGCAATAGTGCGTGGCATACAATCGTGATCAGCGCGAACCGCTGCTTCCGGTCTCCTCCGTTGCTACCACCGGTAGTGCGCGAAAGCCTTGTTAGCCTCCGCCATACGGTGGACGTCGTCTTTCTTTTTCATTGCGGAGCCACGGTTGTTCGCGGCATCCATCAGCTCGTTCGCCAGTTTTTCGGCCATGCTCTTTTCGGAGCGTGACCGGGATCCGATCAGAATCCAGCGGATCGCCAGCGATGTGCGGCGATTCTGCGGAACCTCGATCGGCACCTGGTAGTTCGCGCCACCCACGCGGCGCGTCTTGACTTCCAGAAGCGGCTTGCAGTTCTCAACGGCCTTCTTGAAGAGCTTCACGGGCTCATCATTGGTCCGTTCCTGGATGAGGTTCATCGCTCCGTAAAAGATGTGCTGAGAGGCAGTCTTCTTGCCCTCCCACATCATCGAATTGATGAACTTCTCGGCCAGCGTTGAACCGTAAACGCTGTCGGGCTGAATTTCCCGCACCTCTGCGCGGCGTCTGCGAGGCATGTTAGCTCAGCTCCTTTCCCTTCGTTTCTCTACTTCTTGCCCTTGGCAGGAGCCTGTCCGGCCTTGGGACGTTTCGCGCCGTACTTGGAGCGGCTTTGTTGACGGCCAGCTACCCCGGCAGTGTCCAAGGTGCCACGCACGATGTGATACCGCACGCCCGGCAGGTCCTTGACGCGGCCACCGCGAATGAGCACAATCGAGTGCTCCTGCAGGTTATGGCCGACGCCTGGGATATAGGTCGTCACTTCAATCTGGTTCGTCAGACGAACGCGAGCCACCTTACGCAACGCCGAGTTCGGCTTCTTGGGCGTTGTCGTATAGACACGCGTGCAGACTCCCCGCCTTTGCGGGCAGGACTGCAGCGCCGGACTCGCGGTCTTGTATCTGGGCGGCCTGCGCCCCTTGCGGACAAGCTGATTAAACGTAGGCACGAACTAACCTCTGTCTCGTTTGTCAGAGCGTCGTTTCCACCACGCGACCGCAAACGTGCATTAACGCACTTAAAAACTATCGCGGCCGTTGGAGAATTCCCGAAAACCTGGCGGCGTCGTACCGGCACGTACCGGCCTAGCCGTAAAAGAGGGTCTTTAAGACCCGCCCATATCCCTACCGGAGCTCTGCCGATAGGAACCTCGGGGCGGCTGCCCGGACTACTCTCCGTTTTCAAGCTTTCGCCTGATCACAGAGAGGGTGACCGCAGCAGTCCAGCTAACTTCTCGAACCATCCCAGCGTAGCACATCAAATGCCATAACTGTCAATCCCGAGACCCACCAGCCGGTGGTAGAGTATCGGCTCCCTGAGATAAATCTTTCGATAGCTTCCTGAGCCGAGTACCCGCGCCGAGCCTCAACCTATTGTTCGGACTGTTCCCAACGCGTTTCGCCGTGGTGGCGGACGTCAATCCCCTTCACCATGAACAAAACGTCCTCGGCGATGTTGGTCGTGTGGTCGGCAATCCGCTCCAGATTCCTGACGATGGCGATCAGATCCACGGCCTGGCGGATACCAGAGGGCTCGTGCTCCATGTAGCTGATCAACTCGTGATAGCTCGCGTTGCGCAGATTGTCCACCGCGCTGTCGGAGGAGAGCACGCTGCGCGCCAGTTCCGCATCCCGGAGCACGAACGAATCCAGGCTCTTGCGCACCATGGATTGCACCAGGCCGGCGATGTGCGGGATATCGATCATCGGCATGATCAGCGGTTCCTCGGTGAGGGACTTAGCCCGCTGTGCGATATTCACGGCCAGATCGCCCATGCGCTCCAGGTCCGTGTTGATCTTGAGAGCGGCAATGATCAGGCGCAGATCCGCCGCCATCGGCTGGTTCAAGGCCAGAAGGTTGATCGCAAACTCGTCGATTTCTATCTCGATCTGGTTGATTCGCGCCTCGTTCCGCAACACCTCTTCGGCCGCATACAGGTCTTTTTCTGTTACAGCGCTGATGCTCCGCTGGACGGCGGATTCCACAAGCGAGCACATTTGGAGCAGTTTCTGACTCAGCAGATCCAGTTCTTCGACAAAATGGCGCACCAATTCCCTCCCGCTTCGCGTTCTATCCAAACCGTCCGGTTACGTAATCCTCGGTCTCCTTCTTGGCCGGGTTCTTAAAGATGGTGGTCGTCTTGTCGAACTCGATCAGACGGCCGAGGAGAAAGAATCCGGTATAGTCGGCGACCCGAGCCGCTTGCTGCATGTTGTGGGTGACGATGACGATGGTGCAACTGTCCTTCAGTTGAAAGATCAGATCCTCGATTTTGGTTGTTGCGATGGGGTCCAGCGCCGAGCACGGCTCGTCGAGCAGGAGCACCTCGGGATTCACAGCCAGTGCCCGGGCGATGCAGAGACGCTGCTGCTGCCCTCCCGACAGGGAGTACGCCGATTCGTTTAGCTTGTCCTTAACCTCGTCCCAGAGAGCCGCACGACGGAGACTTTTCTCCACCGCTTCCCGCAGACCGGCGCCCCGCGCGCCGTCGTTGATCCTCAGGCCGTAAGCGACGTTGTCGAAGATGGATTTCGGAAATGGGTTGGACTTCTGAAACACCATACCTACGCGACGCCGCAACTGGGACACTTCCAAGCCGAAAACGTCTTCCCCATCCAGGAGGATTTCGCCCTCCACGCGTGTCTGCCGCACCATCTCGTGCATCCGGTTGAGCGTTCGTAGAAACGTCGACTTGCCGCAGCCGGAAGGTCCGATGAAAGCTGTTACGCGGCTCTCGTATATGTCGAGATTGATGTCATTCAGAGCCTTGAAACCGCCATAGTAAAAGTTGAGATCGGACGCTTTCAGCTTCGGCTGTGCGCCATCGGGCAGCTTCACGAACGGGTGGCTCTGCGAACGGAGCAGGCTTGCGGATTGGTCGAGATTCGGGCCGTCAGCCGGCTTGGTCGAATTGTCCATAGCTCACCTTGCGATGTGTCCCTTTCTGGCAAGGATCAATCGGGAAAAGACGTTTACTAAGAGCACCAAAGTCAGGAGCACGAAGCCGGCCGACCACGCCTGGCGATGCCAGTCGTCATAAGGAGAGATGGCATAAGTGTAAATCATGACCGGGAGCGAGGATGTGGGCTGATTCCAGCCTGGACTCCAGAACTGGTTCCCGAAAGCGGTGAAGATCAGGGGCGCTGTCTCTCCCGCCACCCTGGCCAGATCCAACATGATGCCCGTCAAGATGCCGTGAATGGCTGCGGGAATGACAACCGTGACAATTGCTTTCGATCTTGATGCCCCTAACGCCACCGCCCCTTCACGGAGCGAGTTCGGAACCGCCTTAAGAAACTCTTCGGTGCTTCTGACCGCGATGGGGATCATCATTACGCCCAGTGCGATGCCGCCCGCAAACGTGGAAAAGTGATGCTGCCGGACAATGATAACGGTGTAGGCGAAAATGCCGATGACTATGGAAGGCACCCCGTTCAGCAGGTCCGTTGTATACCGGACGATGTAGGAGAAGGTGCTTCCCCCAAACTCGGCCAAATAGACACCGCCTAGAAAACCCACTGGCACGCCGATGAGCGAAGCGATCAACAGTAGCTTCGCGCTGCCGACAATCGCGTTCGCCATCCCTCCGCCGGTTTCGCCCACCGGTACGGGCAGCTTCGTAAAGAAATCCCACGTCAGGCTCTTTCCGCCATGCCAGAGCAGATATCCCAGGATAAAGAACAGAACGGAGACCGCCAGAAGGGTGCAGACCCCGGTGAGAGTGAGCATTACGATGTTGGTCGCTTTGCGGTAAACCAGGCGTGCCGTCATCAGGAACTCCCCTTCCTGGTTGTGCTCAGAATCAGCAGGCGCGCCAATCCATTGATCACGAAAGTCAGAGCGAAGAGGACCAGGCCCAGCTCAATCAGGGCATGCACGTAGAGGTCTCCGGTCGCCTCGGTGAATTCGTTGGCGATGACGGAGGCTATGGAGTAGCCCGGGGCGAAGAGGGAGGCATGAATCTTGGGATCGTTGCCAATCACCATGGTTACGGCCATGGTTTCGCCCAATGACCGGGCGAGTGCCAGGAAGATCGAACCGATGATCCCCTTCCGCGCGAACGGAACCACGATATCCCACGTGGCTTCCCACTTCGTCGCTCCGAGCGCCATCGCGGCCTCCCGCTGATCGGCCGGTACCGCCAGCAGCACTTCGCGGGAGATGGAAATGATGAACGGGATCACCATGATCGCCAAAACGAAACCGGCCGTGAGAACGCTGACGCCGTAGAAAGGCCCTTGAAAGTAGGGCAGAAAGCCCAGAACCCGGCGGATTGCCGGCTCGATTGTTTTCAAAAAGGGGATGAGGACGAAAACGCCGAGCAACCCGTAGATCACGCTGGGAACGGCTGCCAGCAGTTCAATCAGAAAAGTCAGGGCATCCGACACGCGCGACGGAGCAAGCTCGGAGAGGAAAATGGCGGCGCCTACTCCCAGCGGAATCGCTTGGAGCAGTGCGAGCCCGGAGGTAACCAGAGTGCCGTAAATGAATGGAAGCGCGCCGAACTGACCTGCCACCGGGTCCCACACCTGTGTGGTGAGAAACGACCAGCCGAATTCGCGGCGGGACAGAACGGAGTTCGTGTAAAGCTCGAAGACGATCCATCCCGTGACGAATACGATGCTCGCTGCGGCAAGAAAGGTAATCAGGTGCGCGGCCGCGTCCCCGCCTCGGAGTCGGCTGAGAAAAGAGCGCGCCCGCTCACTGGGGCGGGCGCACTCCGCAATCGATGTAGAGGTGGGCATTCGGCTTTGGAGCAGGCTATTGAATCTTAGAAATTGCCTTGATTTCTTTCGCCACGACCGCCTTGGGAAGGCGTGCGTAGTCCAGAGCTTCCGCAGTGGCTTGGGCGTCGTTGTCGAGCATCCAACGCAGGAAGTCAACGAGCGCTTTCTTTTTGGCCTGATCCTGGATCCTGGCGGGAATCAGCAGCCAGGTGAAGCTCGAAATCGAGTAGGAATCCTTCCCGGCAGCATTGGTGATCGACACCCGGAAATCCTCGGGCATTTCTTTCAATGACCCAGTGGCGGCGGCCGAGACGCTGGCCGTGCTCGGCTTGACGAACTTCCCTGCCGCGTTCCTCACATTGCCGTAAGCCATCTTGTTCTGGATAGCGTAGATCAGCTCGATATAGCCGATGGAGTTGGGCGTCTGCTTGATCTGACCGGCCACACCCTCGTTGCCCTTGCCGCCCAAGCCGACGGGCCAGTTGACAGAGGTGCCGCGGCCCACTTTGGTCTCCCACTCCTTGCTGACCTTCGAGAGGTAGTCGACGAACACGTAGGTCGTGCCGCTGCCGTCGGAACGGTGAACCACCACGATGTCGCTACCCGGCAGGTTCACTCCCGGGTTGGCCTTGGTCAGCTCGGGATCGTTCCACTTCCTGATCCGGCCGAGGAAGATTCCCGCGATCGCCTCGGGGGTGAAGTTCAGTTCCTTCGAAACCCCTGCAACGTTGTACGCAATGACGTCCGCGCCCATTACCGTGGGGAAATGCAGGATCTGACTGCCGCGCTTGGCCTGAAACTGCTTCAGTTGGTCTTCGTTCATCGGGCCATCGCTCGCCCCAAAATCAACGGTTCCTTCGGTCACTTGGCGAATGCCTGCGCCAGAACCTTGAGACTGATAGTTAATCTGGATGTTCGAGAACTTCTGGTGGTATTGGTTGAACCACTTCGAGTAGACGGGGTACGGAAACGTTGCTCCCGCGCCGTTGATCAAGACCTGCGCGGAGACCACCCCGGCCAGTAGTGTCGCGGAAAAAATCAAACAAACAAGTTTCTTCATTCTGTCCAATCTCCTGTTTCGAAGGAACCGTTCTTTCGCTGAGGTCTGTTACTTGCCCATCGTCGGCGCGGAGCCCGGCAGCGTATAGCGCAGGTTGAAGTAGATCGTGTTGTCGTGGGCGGACTTCGGCGCGCCCACGGCGACGTACCAGGGATCGCGATTCAGGTATTGATATTGGCCCATAAAGTTGATGGCGCCGTACTTGGCGTCCTTCCAGATGGTCTGGTTGAATCCGAAGGTGCCTTCCTGCACCGTGCGGTTCTGGCTGTTGGCTGACTTCGTGTAGCCGTAGCCGACCAGGCTCCCGTTGGCGTCGACGGCCACGTCGCGGCCGATGTAGATCCCGCCGTAGTAGGCGTACAGCAGCAGGTTCTTGCTGACTTGGGCTTCGAATCCGTCCACGGTTCCACCGGAATGAATGGGGCTGATGCTGCCATCGGCGCGGATCACGACGTCCGGAGCATTGCCGAACAGGTACCGGCCGCCGCCATCACTCCAGTAGTTGGTTGTAATGAGGCGGAAGTTCTTCACCACTTCTAAGCTGGCGTTGATCGAGCCGGCGCCGCCGGCCTTGGTCGAATGCACGCTGGTTACCGGGTTCCAATCCTTGAAGGTGCGCTCGATGCCTGCGATCTCGACGTGGACGCGGGAACTGGGGTCGAAGGCGAGCTTGGCGATGATATCGGGGTTCATGTTGGGCGTGGACAGAACATTGGTAGCGTTGTCGAACTGGCCGCCGGCGAGAGAGGCAAGCGCGGCTGGCAACACGATCGTAGGACCGCCGCCGGAACCGCCGATGTACTGGTCCGGATTCTCCAACGAGAGGCCAAATGTCACCTTATTGTCGGGGTGATAGAGCAGCCGGGCGCCCGCCGTGCGAGCCCAGGGAAGGCCAATCATGTAGTTGACGTCTATCACCTGGCTATAGAAGATGTCGGCCGGCAGCGCGGAGATGCCCTTGCGGTTGGGGGTCATCATGCTCCAGCTCTGGCCGGCCAGGACCTCCCACTTGTCTTTCCGCACGTCGATCCAGAACAGGCGCAGACGCGGGACGAAAGCGCCATTGCTCACGCCGATCGCGTTGCTGCCGCTTGTTCCAAGGAAGTCCATTTCGTTGTAGCCGATGAAGTGAGCGCCTTTCCAATCTCCATCCACACGGAATCCGATCCGCGAGTTCTGCGGGCTGAAGCGAAACTCGCTGAGATGAGCCGCCGGGACATTGTTAAAGGGAATGCTGCCGAAGTTGGCGCCGATGCTCGACCCGGCGTCTTTGTCGCGCCACACGGCGGTAGCATCCATAAAGCCGACAGGCAGGATCGTCGTGTTGCCGATACCGAACTGCAGGGGCGAAGCCTTCTCAGGCGAGCTGCTCGCCAGCGGTTGATCCATCGGAACCGGCGCGGCCGGAATCATCGGACTCGTGCTGGCCACCTCGCCCAGTGGCGCGCGCACCAGCCTGGGTTGCACGGCAACCTCGGCGGGCTGCTCGCTGGCGGCGTCGAGTAAGCGCTGCTGCTCGGCCAGCATCTTCTGCATGGCGGCGATCTGTTTCTGCTGTTCCGCGATCTGCTTGCGGAGTTTCTCAATGTCGATCTTCTGGCTGGCAGAGGTCCGCGGTTCGTTCGAATTGTCGCCGCTAGTCGCCGCCGGGGAATCCGCCGCCATCGAAGATGTGGTCGCGAGCAGCAGGCACGCTGCCAGAGGCGTCGCGATCCAGGCCTGAAATCTGTGTTGGCTCATACCTTTTGTTCCTGTCTCCGAGACGGTGCTCTCTTCTTTTGAGAACCCGGTCCGTCTCTTCGTCGAATCTGCTGAAAGTAATCCCTTGTCTGCGTTGTCCAGGTGGACCGGTGCGCACACGCGAACCCATCCACCCGGCGAGTTTTAATGACGTCTTTCAGAGGTTATCGAGCCGCCGTTAGCGGCACATGAATTGTGGGTGACGATCTCGTTACAGGTACCAGGGACCTATCCGGCGTTCGTAGCAGGCGGCAGGCGCACGGTGAAGGTAGAGCCATAACGCAACTGGCTTTGGACCTCGATGGTCCCGTTCATTCGCTCGATCACGTGTTTTACGATCGTAAGGCCTAGCCCCGTGCCGCCGACCTGCCGGGAACGGCCCTTATCGACACGGTAAAAGCGTTCGAAGATTCTGGGCAGGTCTTGCGATGGAATCCCGACGCCGGTGTCGGAAATTGTAATCGAGACTTCACCTGATGCGCCCGGTACCACCCGGATGCGGACCTCGCCGCCGGGCTGGTTGAACTTAATCGCGTTGGCGACCAGGTTCAGCACGGCCTGCTCCAGGCGCAGGCGGGTGCCCATGACATGCAGATCCTGAATCTCCTCGCGGATGAGCGTTACGCCGCGCACTTCCGCCTCTTTCTCGACAATCGCCAGCGCGCTTTCCACGACATCCCGCACGGCGATCCTGGCGGATTCGGGCGGATCCACCTTCGACTCCAGTTCCGACAGCACGAGCAGATCCGAGGCAATGCTGTTCAACCGGATTGCGCTCGAATGGATGATCTGCACGAACCGCCGGTTGTGCTCCTCATCTTCCAGGCCGCCGTCCAGCAGCGTTTCCGCATAACCAATGATGCCGGCCAGCGGAGTTCGCATCTCGTGCGACACGTTCGCCACGAAGTCTTTCCGCACCTGCTCCAGCCGCTCCAGGTCGGTCATGTCGTAAAGAATCGCGATCGCGCCCGACCCGCTGGGCATTTCGAGCGGCCCGGCCTGCACTTCAAAAGACCGCTCCTTGTCGCTGGTGATCTTGAGGCGATGCTTGCGAGTCTCGCCCGTTTTCACGACGTCGCGCAGCGTCTCGAACAACCCCGTATCGCGGATGAGCGCGAGCAGCCGCGTATTCTCCTGGATTCTGCGGCTCCCGCCAATCGCCCGGAGAAGCGCGCTGTTGGAGAAAATGATGCGGAGATCGCTGTCGACCGCCAGCACGCCCTCGGCCATGCTGGCCAGGATCGCTTCGCGCCGCGCGGATTCAAGCCGCAGCCGGTCGACCAGAGCACGGAGCTGTGCCGCGACGCCCGAGAGCGAGAGTTCAAGCGCGCCCAGCTCGTTTCCCGTATCCTGTTCTTCGTTCTTCTTGAGCGGGACATCCAGCAGACTCTCGGCCATCCGCTTCAGACGCCGGACCCGCACGATGAGCGGCAGAGAAACGAGCCAGGCCAGACCGAGCGCGAGAGTCGCGCAGGAGAGCCAAACCAGTACAACAACGCCCAAGCCATCCTTCGGGGCGCCGCTCTTGAGCGCATAGAACGACGAGACCAGCGTGATCAGCACGAGTACCTGTGTGACCAGGACAAAACGCCTGAGAATGGAACTTTTCATCGTAGAAAGGCATCTCCGCCGGAGGGCCCTGAGGCCATAGTAACGCCCGCGGCCTCTTATCTGTTGCTTTCGAGGTTCTCAGGTGGCGCGCCAATTCGGGCCATCGGTCCTCGCGATTGACCTTCTCCACCGCACACTCGCGGCTTTCCAACTCAGGCGCCCGTGGAATCAAGCAATCCTAACGTCTTTAGCATGTGTGCCTTACAGGGGTTCTGGCCGGCAGGCCCTACCACGGGAGGTGTGCATTCGCGCAACTGCCGCCCGCAAAGGGTCTGCTCCCGCGTTCCGCTTGCAACGCCGTGCAGGCCGCCGGCGGCTCGCGGCACATAGTTCTCCTGGTCCACAGATTCAAGACTCATGGTTGTGCTATGCCCACATTCCCGGGCGTAGTTTATCTTAGTCATGCTATTGTAATGATTCAGCGGAAGCTTTTGTTTCCGTTTGATTACAAATTCATTGTAACTAAGTCGTAACATAAGGAATCTTGTCACAAGTATCTGGGGCTGGGCCGGAGCCGCCGTAATGGGATCACGCACGGTTGCGTGATCCGGTCCACGAACACGCGCTGGCGGCGCCCGGTGCGATCGCTCCGAGGAGACGACCGCTGGAAATCGTCGCGAAAGTGGCTGTTTTTTGCCAAAAAACGGCCTCCGGAGCACGCTTTTTGACTGTTTCCCGCAATCGGCGATCCGCATACCATAGCCCCGGTCTCGAAGGCCCCGGCTGATAAACTGATTGCATCAAGTCATGAGAGCTTCCCTGACCTGTCTCGCGGTAGTGGTGTCCGCTCTTGTCTGCGCAATCGCCGCCGCCCCCGTGGTGAGCACGATCCGCTTTGAGGAGATCGCCGCGAAAGCGGGTCTTGTCTTCTCCTCAAACAGCTCTCCCACGCCCATGAAGAACCAGCCGGAGACCATGGTGGCCGGCGTCGCGCTTTTCGACTACGACAACGATGGATATCTGGACGTCTATCTGGTGAATGGCGCCGCGATTCCTTCCTTGAAAAAGGAGGGGCCGCGGTACTGGAACCGGCTGTTTCATAACAACCGCGACGGCACGTTCACTGACGTAACGGAGAAGGCCGGCGTCGCGGGCGAAGGCTACGGGATGGGCGTCGCCATCGGCGACTACGACAACGACGGCTGGCCCGACATCTTCGTGGCCAACGTGACGAAAAACCAGCTCTTTCACAACAATCACGACGGCACCTTCACCGACGTCACGGACAAGGCCGGCGTCGCCGGCGGCATGCATGAGGGGAAGAAGATGTGGTCTGTCTCCGCCGGCTGGATCGACTACAACAACGACGGCCACCTCGACCTCTTCGTCTCGAACTACTGCAAGTGGGAAGTAAATAAGGATCCGGTGTGCGGACCGCATCCGGGCATGCGCGCCTACTGCCACCCGAAGAACTACGCCGCACTGCCGAATACGCTCTATCGCAATAATGGGAACGGGACCTTTACGGACGTCTCCGCCGAGACCGGCATCGACAAGTCTTACGGCAAAGGCATGGGCGTCGTCTTCGCCGACTACGACCACGACGGCTTTACGGACATCTTCGTCGCCAACGACAACGCGCCCAACCAGCTTTTCCACAACCTGAAGGGCAAGAAGTTTGAAGAGGTCGCGCTCCAGGCGGGCGTTGCCTATCCCGAATCGGGATCGTTCATCTCGGGCATGGGCGCAGACTTCAAGGACGTCGACAACGACGGCTTCGACGATATCTGGCACACCGCCATCGAGGGCGAGTCGTTCCCGCTGTTCAAGAACCGCGGCGGCAGCGGCGACTTCTCCGAGGCCACCAATCCCAGCGGCCTGGGTCACTCCACGCGCCAGATGTCAGGCTGGTCCAACGGCATCGTTGATTTCGACAACGATGGCTGGAAGGACCTCTTCGTCGCGCGCGGCAACGTGTTGGACAACATCTCAGAGATGTCGCTGCGCAAGTATGAGGAGCCTAATACCGTCTTCCGCAACCTGGGCAAGGGCAAGTTTCAGGACGTGAGCGCCGAGGCCGGCCCCGATTTCCAGATAGCGTCGGCGCATCGCGGAGTGGCATTCGGCGACCTGGATAACGACGGCCGCATGGACGCCGTGGTCACGGTCCTGAACGGCAAGGTAAAGTACTTCCACAACATCTCGCAAAACGGCAACCACTGGATCCTATTGAAACTGACGGGCGTCAAGAGCAATCGCATGGGGCTGGGCGCGCAGGTCGCCATCACCGGCGAGGATGGCATGAAGCAGTACAACCACGCCACGACGTCAACCGGCTACGCCTGTTCCAGCGATCCGCGCGTACACTTCGGCTTGGGCGCTTCGAAGGTTGTCAAGGAGATTGAAATCAAGTGGCCCAGCGGCATCCGCCAGACGCTCCACAATGTGCCGGCGGACCAGATCCTCGCCGTCACGGAGCAGGCGGGCGAGACGACGCTGGCGGTCAAGTGAGTTGCCGCCAGCACGCGCCGCGCCTCAGTTGCGGCCAATTACTCACGCGGCAATGGAGAACTGCAACGTGTCGGCTACGGGCGGCATCTCTCCCTGCTCGATTTCTTCAGCTATAACGCGGAGCGCGAGGGCCTTGGCCTCTAGCGTCGCTTCCTCGGGAGTCGAGCCGTACACGGTAACTCCTGGCAGTTCGGATACGTCGGCAATCCAGCGGCCGTCCGTTTCGCGGAGCAACCGGATCGTCAGTTGCATGTGCCACATCGTACCATTTCCACGCCGAATCACTGCACCTTGGATTCGGCGAGGGAGTTCAGTCGCCGGTGGCACTGGTCATTTGCGGGCCGCGCGTTCGAGTATCCTCGCGCTGCTAAGTTCTTTTTCGAATGGCTCAGCCGAGTGGAGACGGAGCGGCATGTTCCGAACCATTGTTCGGCTCGTGAAGCTTGGGCATCAAGTTGAAAAACTGCTCGCAGCGCTTGAGGATAATCTCGATCGACTGAGTGCGGAACACTTCCGTGTGGAGTTGCTTGCAATCCGCGGTGACACAGTCAATGGCAGTCTTTTCCCACAGTATCTTGCATGGCCAGGTCCTTAGGACATTCGTGAAGGGCGCCGAACAACGCAATGTGCGGAGCCGCTCCGACAGGCTCATGGTTAAACCGACCTTGAATCGTCCTGGATCGTGATCAGGTTCCAGCAAAAGCAAGTAGAACACCCCGTGTTCTTCCAGCAGTGCCTCAGGTGGAGCAGCAACGTCATCGCCTGTTTTCGGACCTGGCCCTTGGGAGCGCAACTCGCCTGCGACGAGGCGGGACTCTTGAGCAGTAACGTAGGAGACGAGTTGTCCGCGACTTTCAGACTTCCGAAGTTTTCTTGGTTCTATGCGGAGGCGCCGGAGGACCTTGAAAATGGTCTGCTTCCGCTTGCCGATTTGGCTCGCTAGGTCGACGACGGAGATCAGTTCTTCGGACATGACTCATGACTTGAGCGGTTGATCTTGACCAAGCCATCGCAGGACGCCGTTGAACACCATGCGGAACTGGTCCGGCTTGAGCACGCCAAGCTTTCGCATCGCTCTCACATGCGGATAGGTTGAAACGCCCTGCACCACGAACGCGCCCGCTTTCAGGAATGAGACATTGACCGGGATCTCGAATTGGGAGCCGCGAAGGCTCGTGGTGTGAGGAACGATGGTGACCAACGCGCGGTCTGCATCTCCGAAGGCTGCGCTGATCACCAGAGCCGGACGGACCTTTTCCGCCATCCCAAGATCAAATAGCCAAACTTCACCACGGGCCGGCATCATTCGAAGCTGGCCAGCAGTTGATCAGCGGCATCAGCAGGCTCCGAGTCGTCCAAAGGGCCGGAATCAAACGGCACGGCCCGGCGCAGGAACTCCACCGTAAAGACTCGCTTTTCGTCCTCTGGCAAAGCCTCAAAAGCCTCTAGTAGCTGGGCTGTCTGGCTGCTCATGTCTTCAGACTACCCAGTTACGTGCTCGCAGGCAAGGCCTCGCGTTATCCTGTGTCGCTAGTATGTGATCTGTCCGCTCCAATTCACACATGATCTGTCCGCTCGAGCCAAGTGGCGGGTGACGCTGGGTGAGTGAATCAGCCCAAGCAATGCCCAGCCGCGGAAGTGGAGCGGATGA
>Ga0302270_10001047_pt1 | contig 28716 bp, 22 predicted proteins | sample III_Bog_E2_3_FD_198773 | JGI IMG/M metagenome (GOLD analysis project Ga0302270, IMG submission 198773) | Peat permafrost microbial communities from Stordalen Mire near Abisko, Sweden - III_Bog_E2_3 | ecosystem: Environmental > Terrestrial > Soil > Wetlands > Peat | place: Sweden: Abisko... | reverse complement strand
ACTCGGCCAAACGCGCAACGCGATTAAAGAAACAATCGCGGCCCTGCAGAAGGTGGGCCAGGACATGGGACGATCCGATGTGCCGGACGGCGATGATACCGAGACTATTCTGCGAGACGCACCCCGCCTTGAAATCGATGTGATTCCCTGCAAGGTCGAATTGGGTCACTGGAGGTGGTTGGGCAAAACGCTTGTGCATATTCTCGTTCGCAACAAGCTGGATACACACCTTGGCCCAGTGCTTCGTGACGAACTCCACCGCTATGGGCGAGCCCTGGGTTTGTGGAACGAACAAATGACGCGAAAGATGCAGGCATTGGTGAACTCATATGCAGACGCCTACCGAGCCCAACTCAATCGTATGAACGGTACATCCGGCGAAAGAGCACCATCGGCAGAGATGGAGAACGATCTTACTCTGCTGTTGAACTGGAACTCGGCGAACGACAGCCTTGTCGTCAAGGAAAGAGCATAAACAGGGAGGTCAAAATTGCAGAAGTATCTACTTATTGCGTTGGGCGGTTCGCTTGGTTCGATTGCCAGGTACTGGGTTGGGTCCGCAATCGGCAGCCGTGTGGGCACCAAATTTCCCTACGGCACTTTGGTTATCAATATCACCGCCTGCATCATCATAGGATTTGCGTTGACGTTTCTTGGCAAACGCGCCGAGCTGAGCCCGGCTTGGAGATACCTCGTCCCGGTCGGCTTCATCGGCGCCTACAGCACCTTCTCCACCTATGAATGGGAGACCTTTTCGACAGTCCGAAGCGGTGCGTTCGCGATGGCTCTTGTCTATGCGTTTGTAAGCCTTCTATGCGGATTCGCTGGGGTCTGGTGTGGAGCTATGGTAGCGGAGGCAATTTCGTGAGAACACATCGCCAGCTCACCGTGTACGGCTCCATCTTTCAGGCTCTAAACAAGCCTGGGTGCCCGTTCTGCTGCTTTCTGAAGGAATTCCAGGCAGCACGATTGCAAAATGCTCCCGACGTTGAAATTCGCAATCTGTGCAACTTTCATATGTGGGGGTTGGCCGCTGTACAGAATGCACCGGTTGCGGCAGATGTGTTCTTGAAACTGGTAGACGAGCCGCTTCAGGCCATCCAAGGCGATGCACGTTGCGACATTTGCAAAGAAGTGAGCGACGAAGAGGATCTGCGCATTCGCGAATTCGTCAGTTGCATCGACAGAGATGATGTCGTCCGCTGGCTAAAGGGAGACGCCGTGCTGTGCATCTCCCACGGGATGCGGTTAAGGCGGCAGGTCCCTTTTGTGCTGACTGCCCACATTGATGCGATCTTGGAGAACTGCCGGCAGCAACTGACGTATGAACTGCAGCAGTTACGCAGCGAACTCGAACCGCACAGACTGGGATGGGGAGCACTTGGACGTGCTGCAGAGTTTCTCGTCTCGCAACGAGGTCTACGCGCATAACGGAGGGAGATTACATGTTGACCGAATGCTTCGCCTTCTGCGCGGGCCATGAATCGTTTGCTGCCGCAGAGGGCGCGATTGGCCTGGCGCGTTCCGCTAACAAGGCGCGCAAGTCGCCGCTGCGCGTCATCCTCAATGGACTGGGCAAGGACGCTGCGATGATCATCTCGCGCGTGAATGGCTTTACCTACGTTCAAACCGAGTTCGACTATGCCACTGGCAAATTGAAAATCGTTCGCGAAAAGGCATATTCGGAAGGGGAACGTGCAGCAGTTCGCTGCTATGGTGTAGACGACGTACGCGAAGACGTGGCGATCATGCATCTGGAGAAGGTCGATGTGGCCATGGGACGCGGAGTCTGAATCAACATGTCGCCGAGGAGGAGCCCATTTTCACCATTGATGGCGGCAACTCCTAAACGCACTAGAGAGAGTGTGCCGCTCTGGAGCATTGAAGAGTTTTTTCTGTATTTTCAGCGGCACATTTGGTGCTGGAACAAGAATCAGATCAGGCCAATCATAGAAAGGGAAGTTGATGGAGAACGAACAGAGTCATTCACTTGGGCAGTTTTCACACTTTCACGTGTGTATACATTGTGGTAGCGCCTTCCGGAGAGAAGAGTTTACAGGGAGAGCAATTACCTCCGGCGTCTACCATTGCCCAAAATGCGGCCTCGACGGCCCCCTCAATATCGAGATACGGGAGGTCCAAGAGCCTGGGGAGCAGAGCAGCGAAAAGCCGGAGGAGAATCGCTCATCCAGCTAGAGGCAGGCGCCCTTGCTGTGGTGGAGGAATGCTGCTCAGTTTGCGCCCGGCGGCACGAACGAACTCACTGACGAGTCGCGCCTTGTTGTCCGACCGTGTCGCCAACTTGGTAACGAGCCGCAGACGCTCCTCCATAAGCGGTCGTATCGTAACCCCATCGCACGCGATCCGCCACGCTGCATCGCTGGGCAGGAACGCGACTCCCTTGTGCGCCTGAACCAACTCTGACGCCTCCTCGGCGGTCATGACGTAATGCATGTCGGAAACAGTAATCGCCTTCTCGGAAGCAATCGCATGAATTCTATCGAAAACGTGCGGGTTGACATAAGAAGCGAGGAGAATCCAATCGCAGGCGCGCAAATCTTCGAGGTGGAGCATTTTATTGCGGGCAAGCGTATCGTCCTTGGACAAGACGATGTAAATAGAATTCTCTGCGACCGTCAAAGAACTGAGGTCGGGTGTGTCGGGAATCGCTGTAATCAGCGCCAAATCAAGCTCTCCCGTGGCAACCATGTGAGCAAGTTCATGTGAGTAGTTGCTCCACAGCTTCACTTTCAGACCAGGATAGAGTGGAAGCTGAATCGACAGGAGAGTCGTGACCAGATACGGATCGGTATAGGCCGACTTGCCTATGTGGAGAATCTCGGCCGCACCGCGCGCTGCGGCCGTGGCGTTCATCACCGCGCGTTCAATGTGCAGAATTGCGCTGCGCGCTTCTGCCACGAAGTGGCGACCCGCCTCAGTCAGTTCGACAGATTGACGATTACGGTTGCGCTCGAAGAGCCGCAGGCCGATCAAGCTCTCCAATTCGGAAACTCGCTTGCTTAAGAGCCTCTTGCAAAAATCCGCATTTGAGCCGAGCAGATTGGCCGGGACGGTCATTTGAAGCGTGGAGACGCGGTAGGCAGGGTTGTGCTGGGCTTTTTGTTGCTGTTTGAAGCGTGATAGCGCCCAGTGGTCTGATTTTTAGGCACGCCGCGACGATGTTCTTCCGATTTTGAAGCAGTTTTGGCTTCCATTGGCCCGTCTACGTAACCAGCCGCAGGATCTGATCGGCGGCCAGCGCGACGATGCCGAACATTAGATGGCACATCACCTTCGTGTGACCTCGCACGCGGACCGTGCGTCCGCCGAACTCATCTTTCAAACGCGCATTCACTCGCTCGACGGTGGTGCGTTCGCGGTAACGCACGTCTTCGGCGCAGCGATAGCCAAGGAGCTTGCATCGCTTCTCCTCAGCTTGTAACTCCTCCTTGAGGGCCTGATCGCGGCGCGGATGGATGTCGATGATGGGGATGTGTCCAAGGCTGCGGCTGTATTCGTGGATGGTCTCGGCGTCGTAGGCCGAATCCATCAGGTCGTAGAGATTTGTCACTCGTTGGGCGGTCAAGCGCGCCAGCGGAATCGCCGCCTGACTATCATGCAGCGACGCCGAGGTGAGGATGCAACTAATCGGAATCTGCCCGTCGGAAGCGTCGATATGTAACTTGTAACCCACCCAGGTTTCCTTGTATCCCTTACTATTCTTCTTTGTGCCCACGTTCGCGGCCTTGGGCAGATCGTCGAGCATTTCTTCCAGCGTCATCTTCGTTTGCCGTTCCAGCCGCGTCGGCTCTGGAGGCGCGGGCTGCTCACCCTTCTTGGGCCGGCCCCGTTTGCGCTTGGGCTTGGAATTGGCCGACGCGGCTTCTACCGGTGTGCTCTGCGGCTTTTCACGGGCTTCGATCTCGGTCGAGTCCCGCGAGATGTGGCCTACCAAGCGCTCTTCCTGGGTAGCTTCGATCAGCGCGGCGTGCAGACGTTGCGGCAACCTCGATGTAGCGAAGGCGGCAAATGCGCGCGAGAACTGCGACTCGTGGGGGATTTCGCTCCGGCTCTCCCAACCGCAGATGCGCCGCAAGCAAGGGTCGTTGTGCAAACGATCCAGCAACTGCCGCGTATGGCTCAGGTTGTAGACCGCTTTGGCCACAAAGGCGCGGCTGATCGCTCGCTCATGCAGGGCTGGCCGGCCTACGCCGCCGCACCAAGGGCCAACCATAGCCTCGATCTGAACCAGTTCAAGAACGGCGATCAGTTGCCGTACCTTGTCGGTCAACGGGCCCAACTGCTCCTCCAGTTTCGGGAACAAACAGCCTTGCATCACCCGAAGAAATTGCTTCAACTGGCCGGAGAGGGTAAGCTGCATTGAGTGGGGTTCCTTTGCGTTAGGGTTGGTCTCGTAACCCTATTCTAATGTTCGGAATCCCCACACTTAAATATGCTTATCTCCGTAATTTTGCAAGAGGCTCCTACAACGGACGGGCTGAAGCCCGTCCCCTTCATCGTCCACAAGTTATTAGACAGGCTCTAAGTACGTAATCGACCTCTCAATACCGCCTACCTTCACGAAGAGATCATAGTGTCTGTCAGAGGTCGCATAGCTCCCCCCCAGAACCGGCACGGCATCGGCGGACGTAGTATCCGATCTATTGGTTCGCTGAGGTGGGACCAAGATCTGCTCCTGTTTTCGCGGCCGTCCACTCCCATATCGAAGAAGAAGCACGCCCGAAGTAGCCCTCAGCACGCACAACTATTCCCGACGTTACAGGCTCAGCGACACCCAAGCCAACTCGCTCACACAGTTCATTTGTAGTGGTTGCACTAGGTGCAGTGTCTCAATGATTGGATCCGTTTTCAGTGCTCCGTAGCGGACAAAAAGAGAGAACCAACATTCCCTCAGGGGCTAAAGCCCTCTTGATTTTGCAGGCTTTATGTACGGGCTGAAGCCCGTACCCTTCAAAACGGATAAACGATCATCTGTATGATACACACCACTAGGTGCAATCACAAACCACTCCCCTGAGCCAACGTTCAAATATAATCAGGGCGCAATACTCTGAAGGCGCTTTTCCACGGCGCTGGCATCAGATACGGCAAAAATCACGAAGAGTGCATTGGTCGTTGACATCTAGTCGATTCTATCCACATGACACGTTGGCTGCGCAACCATTTGCGCTGCAACTTGTGTGTGATTGGATAACCTTTCTATCACAATCGGCCTTAGGGTGCCAAAACAACTGTATCAAATCGATCCCATAGAACATTATTCTTGGCAATCCAGCGGAATTGGGGACACGAGATGAAAGCCGCCCAACTCCGGAACCGCTCCAGAAGCGTCTCAGAGCGCAGGCAAACCTGCTCCCCTGCCCCACCGCCAGATTCGCTCAAAATGCCCCGTGCCCCGTCCTTTCGGCGCTTTGACGAAAGGGTGGGAGACCACGAACCCACACCAGCCATAACGCGATCCCGCCCTCGCGCCATTAACCACCCCACGGACGAAGACCTGTCCATGGGGACCCCGGCAGGCGCAAGGACGGGGCACGGAAGATTTGAGACTGGCTCAGGTTTGGTTTCTGGCCATTCCCAAGCTGTCTGTGGAAGGCAGGGACTGTTTCTGGCAGGTCTGATCGCCTAAACTCATTCTGTGAGCTTCCGCGACTTCCATGGCAACGCGGCAACCGTACGGCACCTGCGCGAGGCCGTGCGCGCGGGCCGCTTTCCGCATTCGATGATCCTTTCCGGGCCGAAGGGTGCGGGCAAGTACACGCTGGCGCTGATGCTGGCCCAGACGGTGAACTGCCTTGAGCCTACCGAGACCGATGGCCTGCCGGACTACTGCGGCCATTGCTCGAACTGCACGCGCATTGCCGGAGCCGCCAACCTGGAAGAGCGCGTGGCAGAGGCCGTGGCGGCGCGCGAGGATATGCGCGACACCGACAAGCGCGAGACCCGCATCCTGATCCAGACGCACCCGGACGTGATGGTGGTGCCGCCCGATCCGCCCCAGTTGCTCATCAAGCTGGGCCAGGTGCGGCAGGCCATCCACGCGGCCTACTACCGGCCTCCGGTCGAGGCCAGGCGAGCCTTCACCATCTTCACCGCGTCTGCGTTCATGAAAGAGGCGGCCAACAGCCTGCTCAAGCTGCTGGAGGAGCCGCCCGAGCACACCACCCTGATTCTGCTCACTGAGAACCCGCAAGAGCTGCTGCCCACCATCCGTTCCCGCGCCGTGGTGCACCGGTTGGGCGCGCTGCCCGCCACTGAGATTGAAGCGCTGCTGGCCGAGCGACGGCCAGATCTGAACGCCCGCGACCGGGCGCTGGCGGCGCGGCTGGCCGAGGGCGCCGTGGGCCGGGCGCTGAAGACCGATCTGGCTGCCTATCTGGCTAGCCGCCAGGACGCGCTCATCGTGCTGCACACCGCCCTGCGCGACCCGGACTACTCGCAACTGTTCCACGCCACCGAGGCCTATCGCGCCGGGGCTGACGGCCAGGAGAAGACCGTACAACTACTGCGTGCGCTCGGCAGCCTCGTGGAGGATCTGCTGCTGGTGGTGGCCGGAACGCCGGAGCTGGTCCGCAACCTGGATCTGGCGGCAGAGTTGGCCCGCATGGCCGATGGGCTCACCGTGGACTGGATTGACGGCGCGGCCCGTGCACTGGGCCAGGTGGAACAAGGCATGAGACGTAACTTGTTGCGCTCGCTCTCTTTGGACGCCATGGCCACCAGCCTGGAACGCGGCTGAGCGCACCGACTGCTCCAGTCGTCCATCGGCAAGGGAGCAACCCGGATGGCGGCTGTGGCATCATTGCAGATACGGTTCACCGTACAACGGACAAGGTAAGGGCCGGCAGGCAGTTCCCATCGTGTAAACGATTTCGCGATTTTGCGCCTGCCCGCACGCAGCCCATCCACATTCGTTGCGAACCGCAATACGGCCACCCGGATGCACTGCCAGATAGGACACGCACCAACTGGCAGCCTGAAAGTCCGAGGCCGAGATTTTCATTTCCTTGAAGGGAATTGTCGCCATGAGTATTTCCCCCACTCTAACGGAAAGCAGTGGAACACCGAACGCCAAACGCGCCAAACCCAGGGCGCGGCCTCACATAACCGCGCCCGAACCGCTCACCCTGCACATGCCTGCCCGGCCCGCGGATGCCGGCACTGCCCAGCGCCAAGCCGAGCTGTTTTACCTGCAAAAGCAGATTCAGGCGCAGACGCCGATGGTGATCGTGCTCGACGACGGCGAGCAGATTGAAGGCGTGATCGAGTGGTACGACCGCAACGCGCTGAAGATGCGCGGCCGCACGCGCACACTCGTCTACAAAAACTCCATCAAGTACATGTACAAAGTGGACGATAACGGCTAGCGCGCACTCAGAGCGCAGGCAAACAAGCTCCCTTTCCCCGCCGCCAGATTCGCCGAAAATGCCCCGTGCCCCATCCTTTCGGCGCTTTTTGCCGAATGGATGGGAAACCAATGCAGCCAACCACTCTTTCGCATCCCGGCTCAGCGCGCCGCCTTGCGCAGGCGGTCGCAGGTGGCGGCGCCAATGCCCTCGGCTGGCGGCAGCGGACACAGAATCACCGCACAATCCAGCTCATCCAACTGCCGCAACCCAGCATAGAGCCCGTGCGCCAGCGCGGCCGGATCGTCCCAACGGCCCCAGCCGTACACCTCAGCCCCGGCAAGCGCGGCGGGACGTGCCACCTCCGCCGGCAGCATCAGGCCGATACGCTGGCCAGTGAAGCAAGCCGCCGCTTCTGCCAGTAGCGCGCCCAGCCCAGCCAGCGGCCCTTCCACCAGCACCAGCCGCGCCCGCGGCGCGTAGTGGCGAATGCCAACGCCGGGCGAAGGCAGGCTCTCCGGCTCCCCCGGGGTTTCCGGTTCGTGGGGCGCTACAGCATCGGTTGAACCTGAAGCCAGATCGCCCGGGGCAACATACAGCTCGGCTGCGCCTGCCACCGCGCAAATCTGTTCAAGCGTAATGGCTCCGGGCCGGTAGACCACCATGGGGCTTTGGGTGGGATCGAGCACCGTGGACTCAACCCCGTGCGCGGCAGTTCCCGCATCCAGAATGGCGTCGATGCGGCCGTCGAGGTCGGCCAGCACGTGGGCGGCCGTGGTGGGGCTGGTGTGGCTGAACAGGTTGGCCGAGGGCGCCGCCACCGGCACACTGGCGCGGCGGATCAGCTCCAGCGCCACCGGGTGAGCGGGCATACGTACACCCACCAACGCGCGGCCTGCCGTTACCGCGTCTGGCACAGCGGCTGAGCGGGGTAGCAGCAGCGTCAGCGGGCCAGGCCAGAAGGCCTCCATAAGGCGGCGCGCGGCCTCCGGCACCGCAGTCACCAGCGGCTCCAGCATCTCCATCGAGGCAATGTGCACAATCACCGGGTCCCAGCTGGGCCGCTGCTTGGCGGCGAAGATGCGCGCCACGGCGGCCGCGTCCAGAGCGTTGGCGCCCAGCCCGTAGACCGTCTCCGTAGGCAGCGCCACCAGGCCTCCAGAGCGCAGCAACGCCGCTGCCTGGTCGAGTGCGGCCATCGCTTGCGGGGTGTCAAGGCGGGCCGCATCCACGGCCAGACGAAGGGTAATCACCCCTCCATTGTCGCCCGGCAGCTCGGCTCAGGCCAACCAGCAGCTCCCACAAAGCGCACGGCATCCCTTATACTCGCTGTTTACCATGGCCATCGAGACAGAGATTAAATTCGCGGTAGCCGACGTGGCGGAGCTGAGCCAGCGCCTCGCGGCAGCCAGCTTCCACCTGCAAACGCCGCGCTCGTTTGAAAGCAACGTGCTCTACGACTGGCCCGACCGCCGCATGAGAGCCCACACCGAGATCCTGCGCATCCGCAACTACGCCGGCCGCTGCACCATGACCCACAAACGGCTGCCCGACGTAGGCCCCGGCGAAGACCGCCACAAGCATCGCGTGGAAACCGAAACCGAAGTGGCCGACGGCGCCGCGCTGGCCGTGGTCTTCCGCTCCCTCGGCCTGACCGAGGCCTTCCGCTATGAAAAATGGCGCACCGAGTGGTCTGACGGCCAGGGCCACTGCGTGGTGGACGAGACGCCCATCGGCATCTACGCCGAACTCGAAGGCGAGCCCATGTGGATCGACCAGGCTGCCGCTCTCATCGGCCTAGAACAGGCTGACTACATCACCCTGAGCTACGGACGGCTCTTCGAGCAGTGGCGCACAGCGCACGGCTCCACGGCCAGCGATTTGACCTTTGCCGCCGTGGCTAACAGCGGTAGCCAAAACTAGCCGCACCACCTGGTCATCAATCCACCAGCATCCCAGGACAGCAGCATTTGGATTGTTTTGAAAGGTCACGGCTGTACAGGGTGCGGAAAAAGGCTATGTTTGCCCTCGCAGAACCCAAGACCATCCCTTATGGGCTAGGTGTGAAGTTTTCAGGAGGTTCTCTTGATCCCCACGGAAGATGCCCCTTGAAGGCGGACGGACAAGCATGGAAGCTTCCATGCCACCAAGGCCAGGGCAAGGCGCGACGTAAAATCAGACCATGGGCGAAGCCAGAACTCTTGCCACTTTGAACGCGGGCATCGTGGCCTGCGACCGATGCCCGCGTCTGCGCGGCTACTGTGCGGACGTCGCAGTCAAGCGCAAGAAAATGTATGCCGACGTCGAATACTGGGGCCGGCCAGTGCCTTCCTTCGGCGACCCTCAGGCGCGCGTGCTGGCGCTGGGCCTTGCACCCGGCGCGCATGGTTCCAACCGCACAGGCCGCCCGTTCACCGGCGATGGTTCCGGCGAGTTTCTCTTCCCCGTGCTGCATGAGGCGGGCTTTGCCTCGCAGCCGCGCGCCACCGGCCGCGACGACGGCATGACGCTTACCGGCCTCTGGATCAGCTCAGTCGGCCGCTGCGCGCCACCCGCCAACAAACCCACGCCCGAAGAGTTGGCCAATTGCGCGCCATGGCTTGAGCAGGAGATCGAACTGCTCACCGATCTGCGCGTGGTCGTCTGCCTGGGCAAGATCGCCTTCGACGGCTTCATCGCCCACCAGCAACGCATGGGCCACATCGCGCGCCGCTCCGGCTACGTCTTCGGCCACGCCGCTGAGTACACGCTGCCCAGCGGGCTCACCGCCCTTGCCAGCTATCATCCGTCGCTGCAGAACACCAACACCGGCAAGCTGACGCGGTCTATGTTTCTGGCCATTTTTGAGCGCGCGCGTGTGCTCGCGCAGCTCTGAGCAATATGCAACATTGGTCCGGCCCACAAATAAAAGCACCGTGCCATCCATTTCGCAGGTCTTATCGCGAAATGGGTGGGAAGCCTACCCACTATTGAAGGACCGGATCAATAGGCCGCAACCGGCCCTATCCGGCAAGGAGAAGACAAGCGCATGGATCTGGAGCGAGCACTGGCGAAGACGTTGCTGAAGGATGAGAACCTTGAAAAGATCGAGCCTCGCGTCAGGCCGCAGAATCCGGCCAGTCATTGGGCGCGACCCATCCTGATGGAGCGCGCAGCTTACCTGAAAGAGATGGCGCGTTTCGGCGATGGATCGGCCTCAGAGATAGTGCGCGAGTTCCCCGGCCACTTTGCGATGCTGCTGTTCCGCAGCCGCTCGGGCGAGGCGGAGATTGACGCCAAGCATGCGCATCTGCTGGTGGTTCTGGGCGGCGCAGCCACGCTGGTCACCGGCGGCAAGGTAAAGGGCGCGCGCGCCATGGGGCCGGATGAAACGCGTGGCGACTCGATCGAAGACGGCACAGAGCAGCCGTTGCGGCCCGGCGACGTGGCGCACGTACCCGCAGGCGTTCCGCGTCAGCTGCTGCTCACAGGCGAACAGACGATCAGCTGCTTTGTGATGAAGATGGAGTGGTTGGAAGAAGAGAAGAACCGCAAGCGAAGCTAGTGATTGGAGCGGGAGACCGGGATCGAACCGGCGACATTCAGCTTGGGAAGCTGACGTTCTGCCACTGAACTACTCCCGCCCTTTGTAATCAACTAGTTAAACCACATAAATCCTCATAGTGTCCATTTTGGTGTCCAAGGCAGTGAGTTGGAGTCGAATTTGAGGTGATGAATCACCCCAGGAAAGCGACGGCGCCACGACATGGACACTATGGACACCAATAGCCATCGAATCAAACTCACCCAGAAACGCAAAACAGAAAACGGTCAGGGGCATTTCTGCCCGGTTCAATGGGGCGGAAACAAGCATGCCCCCCCGCCTCATCATCATAGACGAGGAGCCAACCTCATGGAAGGGGGGAGGGGCGTACTTTCTCGCCTGGCGAGAGTGCGGCAAGCGAATACGCAAACAAACTGGCAAGACCAGCGTGCGGCGTTGGACGCATGGCGAAAAGCCACCGAGGTGGCGAATGGCTCGATTTCCGACGATGGGGACGTGACGACGGACGGAGCTACGGATACGCCGGGCATCTCAATCAAAGCTGGAATAAAGCAGTACCTTGAGGCTGTAGAGGCTACGAAGGGGATCGGAACACGCTGCCGCAGTGCGGGAAACAAGGCATTCGCGTAGAGACTATTGCTGCAGAAGTTTGGTGATTTCCTGCTGCATGGAGTTTGCCTGCGCGAGGGCCGAGATGCCCGTCTGCATGAGTATCTGGTACTTGGCAAGGTTGGAGGTTGCGGAGCCGTAGTCGGTGGCCTGCACTGCGTTCTGCGCCGACTGCACGTTCTGCATCTGCACTCCGAGAACCTGGCTTACCTCATTGAGGGTGTTGATCTGCGAACCAATGTAGCCGTCCTGCGCCGAGACGTCGCTGATGGCCGAGTTCAGTTTGATTAACGTCGCCCTGGAGTCAACTTGGTTAAGCAGGTCAGTGCTGCTCAGAGACTGACCGGCCTTGTAGGTATAGCCGATCGTCGCTATACCGCCAGTGCTATTGCTCTGCGTGTAGTCGGTAGTAATACCCACGTTCCCGGTGCCGCCATACGTGGTGGTTCCATTAGCGCTGAGCGCGGTAGTGTAGTCTTTGACGGTGCCGGATATTCCGATGCTGTAATAGCCGGAAGAAACAGAATTGTTAGCGGTATTGGTAGTAACCGCCGCGGCCGATCCGCCTGATGGCGTCTCATACAGCGAAGTAGAGTCAATCTGCAATGCAGAGTTTGACGAGGTGAAATTCATCACGCCGCTGGTGGAATTGTACGACGCCTTCACTCCATAGCTGCCATTGTCGATGATCTGTTCCAGCGTAGATGCGGTGTTATCGGACGAATTGATATTGATGGTCTGAGAGCCGATTTTAAGGCTGCCGCTGAGGGTGTCGGTATTGTTGAACGTTAACGATCCAACCGAAGCAGAGTTAGTGCTGCTCGCGGCGGGCGTGTTGGTTAAATTGACAGGAGTATTCAGCGGTGTAGTATCTGTGATGTCTGACCCGGTGATGGTCGGCGTTCCCGAGGCTGCTGTAAAGGTCAGCGTATTGCCACTCAAATTGGCCGAGATTCCATCGCTGGCTAAAGCGGATTCCAGACCACCGATGGTTTGCCCGGTGAGGTCAAGGCTCCACGTGGTTGAACCATTGCTTTTTACGCCGCTCAGCGAACCCGCGGTAAACGTGTCATCGGCATTATTGACTGCCAGGGTCCCCAGCACCGAACGTGGCGTCACGCCGATTGTTGAAGCGCTGGCAGTATTCTCGGTAATACTTGGGCCATAGATAGCAGGTGTGTCTGTATCTCCGCCTGTGGCCGAAAAGGTAAGCACGTCGTTCGCCACGCCGGTCGTGATGCCATAGCCCGAGAGCGTGCTTTCAAGGCTCGTTACCGATGTCTTGTTGAGCGTGACGGTTTGATGCTGTCCCGTCTTATCCAGAACCGAGATGGAGCCTGTCAGCGTATCGCTGCTCGAACTCATCGTCATCGTACCCAGCGTTGATCCCGGCGTAACTGCGATGGTCGATGTGGAAGAGCCGTTGCTGGTGTCCGTGATGGCTCCGCTGTTGCCGATTGTGGCGTCGTCATCATTGCCGTAACCACTATCTGCGGCGCTAAAGGAAAGTGAATTGCCGTTCAGGGCTGCAGTGATGCCAAGGTTGGCGTTGACGCCGCTCCCGGTGAATGAAGCTGCCAGCGCGGCAAGCGTCATGCCATCCAACTGGATGGAATAAGAACTTAAAGGAGATGAGGCGCCAAAACCCTGTTGGCCGGTCAAGGTTCCTGTCAACGTGTCGTTGTTTGCATCGCCGACGGTCAGCGTCCCCAGGTTATCGCTGGAGTTTAGGCTGCTCCACGTGGAATTCGTGGTGTTGTCGGTGATGTTTGAACCGCTGATCGCCGGCGGATCGGTGTATCCGCCCGAGGCATAAAACGAGACGCTGTTGTCCCAGTTATCCTGGCTCGTGATTCCATATCCAGAAAGAGTGTTTTCAAAGTCGCTTACCGATGTGTCGTTGAGAGTAATCGTATGAAGATTTCCGCTGCCATCGGTCACCGAGATGGAACCGCTGAGCGTGTCACTGTATGGATTGTTGGTTGCCAGGGTTCCAAGAGGGGATGCGGCAGTCACACTGGTGGTGGAAGTGGTGGACGAGGTATCGGTGATGCCGGTTCCGGAGATCGTCGGCGTGCCTGTATCTCCGCTCTTGGTGGTAAACGACAGCGTGGTGCCGCTCAGATTGGCAACAATGCCGTAGCCGGCCAACAACGTCGTCAACTGGGAGATGGTCTCCTGCGTGTCGGCCAGGTCCACGCTCCAGGCCGTCTGCCCGTCTGCGCCTACACCGCTCAGCGTGCCAGCGGTAAGGGTATCACTGCCGGAGGTCACCGCCATGGCGCCCAGTGACGTTGAGGTGTTGACGCTGGTGCTGGCGGTAGAGTAAGTGGTGTCAGTGATCGCCCCGCTGCTGTTCAGAGTTGCGCCGTCATTGCCGGGCGCGGTGAACGACAGGGAATTGCCACTCTGCGTAGCTGTAATTCCGTAGCTGGAGTACGCACCGGAGGTGAATGCCGTCAGAAGTTTGGAAATCGTATTGTTGTTGTTCGCTGCACTCAGAACGATGCTGAATGCGGCGCCATTGCTTTTGACGCCAGTCAAGGTTCCGGTGAAGGTATCGTTGGCATTCTTCACCGTCAAGGCGCCGAAGTTAGCGCCGGGAGCGACGCTGGAAATTACCGAAGAGCTGGTGGTGTCCGTAATGCTTCCTGAGTTGCCCAGGGTGGCGCTGCCCGTGCCGGTAAACGTCAACGTCGTCCCGCTGACTCCGGCGCTAATCCCATAGCCCGAGTAAGCCCCGGAAGTGAAGGCCGCCGCCAGCGTGGCAAGTGTATTGTTATTGTTCGCGGCGCTGAGAGTAATGCTGTAAGGAGTTGTACCGTTCGCCTTCATGCCAACAAGCGTTCCGCTCAGCGTGTCGTTGATGTTATTGACAGATATAGCGCCAAGAGCCGTACCGGCGGTGAAACTCGGGGTTGCTACGTCGCTGGATGGGATGGAATCGAGAGTCGTAGCGGACTGTTCAACCCCAATGTCTTCCCCTGGTTCAGCTGTAAATGTGACGTTCGTGCTGCTAGCAAGGGTCGCGGAGAGTCCGAAATTGCTGCCGTAGGCTCCGTCATTGAAGTTGGTCACAAATGTGGAAAGCGATACCGGGGCGACGGTTGCGCTCGTGTATTGATCTGCCAGTTCATTATTTATCTGCAAATGGCCAAATATTAAATCACCGCTGCTGGGAACGGAGACACTGAGTAGATCGTTCCATCCGTCTCCGCTTTCTGTAGCTGCCACGGAAGTGCCTGGCGTGATGTCGGTGATGTTGGAGCCGCTGATGCTCGGCGAGCTGGTATCGGAGCCGGTCTTGTTGAATGTCAGGGTTGTCCCGCTCAGCGAGGCTGTGATGCCGTCGCCGGCCAGCAGTGTTGTTAGCTGGGCGATGGTTTCGTTGGTGTTGGCGAAATTGATGCTCCAATTTGTGACACCGTCGGCTTCGACGCCGCTCATGGTCCCGCTGATCAGCTTGTCACCACTTGTTAACACCTGCATGGATCCAAGAACGGTGCCCGTCACGGTGGTCGTCGCTGAACTGGAAGTGGTATCGGTGATATTCGAGCCGCTGATGCTCGGCATGTCGGCATCCGACGACGTGCTGGTAAACGTCAGCGTGTTGCCGACAAGATTTGCCGTGACTCCGTAACCGGAGTCTGCGCCAGAATTGAAGGCGGTCAACAGCTTGGCAAGCGTATTGTTGTTATTCGCTGAACTGAGGGCAACGCTGAAGGGGCTTCCGTTGCCCTCGATACCGGTTAGGGTTCCGCTCAGCGTGTCGTTGAGATTGTTGACGGTAAGAGCGCCAATGGTCGTACCGGGGTTGATGCCGGTCGTTGTTGTGGTGGCGGGAGGCGCGTAATCGAGAGTCGTAGCGGAATGATCAACCGCAATGTCTTCCCCTGGTTCAGCTGTAAATGTGACGTTCGTGCTGCTAGCAAGGGTCGCGGAGAGTCCGAAATTGTTGCCATAAGCCCCGTCATTAAAATTGTTCACAAACGTGGAAAGCGATACCGCGGCAACGGTTGCGCTCGTGTATTGATTTGCCAGTCCATTATCTATCTGCAAATGGCCGGATATTAAATCACCGCTGCTGGGAACGGAGACACTGAGTAGATCGTTCCATCCGTCTCCGCTTTCTGTAGCTGCCACTGGAGTGCCTGGCGTGGAGTCGGTGATGTTGGAGCCGCTTATCGTCGGCGTGCCGGTGTCCGCCGTGGCCTTCACAAACGTCAGCGTGGAACCGTTGAGAGTGGCTGTGATGCCGTCCGAGGCCAGCGCCGTTTCCACCTGCGCAATGGTTTCGTTGGTGCTGGCAAAGTTCATGCTCCAGCCCGTTGTCCCGTTGGCTCCTACACCGCTGAGAGTGCCACTGGTCAGCGTATCGGAACTCGATGTCACATGCATGGAGCCTAGAACCGTGCCGTTGATGGCGGTCGAGCTCGTCGTTGGAGTTGTGTCCGTAATACTGCCACTGCTGCCGATGGTTGGATTGCCGGAGGCGGCTGTGAACGAGAGCGTAGACCCGCTCAGGCTGGAAGTGATTCCGTAGCCGGCCAGCGTGGTTTCCACACTACTCAGTGATTGGCCAGTAAGTGCCAGGCTCCATGCGGTTGAGCCATTGCTCTGGACGCCGCTCAGGGTGCTGCCGCTCAACGTATCGGAGGAGCCGTTGACGGTCATGGTTCCCAATGTCGCCACGTGCGAAACGCTTCTGGTTGCAGTAGACGTGGCGATGTCCGAGAGATTCGATCCGGAGATGGTGGGCGTGCCGGAGGTTGCCGTAAAGATCAACTGAGTGTTGTTGTCCGAAAGATTTGCGGTAATCCCGTACGGGCTCACCGCCGACTGTACGCCGGCCAGAGTCAACCCACTGAGGCTAAGGCTCCAGGTGGAAACGCCATCGCTCTGCAAGCCGCTGAGTGTGCCACCCAGTGTATCGCTGGCATTGTTGACCGTCAGAACGCCCAACTCGCTGTTGGCCACCGAAATTATGTTTGAGGTCGGAGCGTTGTCGTCCAGTACGCCTTCGATATTCGGTAGATTGGCGTCTCCGTTTGCCGCTGTAAACGTAAGCGTCTTCTGGTCGCCTGACAGGCCAGCAGTGATCCCATTACCGGCATATTCCCCGGTATTGAAGGCTGACACTATCGCTGAGAGCGTTGTCGGCTGGTCGAACTGCGCATCAATAAAGGCGCCGGTGGACGAATCGCCCCACAGGTAACCTGTTACCGTGTCGGTTGCCGAATTGATTGTCCATGTGCCCAGGGTCGCTCCGCTGACGGCGATAGATTGGGACGAATTGCCTGCGGTTGTATCGGTGATGCCAGAGCCGGTGATGGTCGGCGTCCCCGTATCTGTTCCGACTGCATTGAAGGTGAGTGTCGTTCCGCCATTGGAGAGCGTGGAAGAGATACCGTAACTTGCCAGCGAGTCGGTCAACTCGGAGAGCGTCTGATTGCTAGTGGCAAGATCGATGCTCCAGGCGGTCGATCCATCGGCTCCTACGCCGCTGAGAGTGCCCGCGGTCAGCGTGTCGTTGGCATTGACAACCGTGAGAGAGCCAAGAGAACTGCCGGCGACAGCGATGGCGTTCGATCCTGGAGTGGTATCGATGATTCCCGAGCCCACCAGCGTGGGCGTTCCGCTGTCCCCGTTGGTTGCGGAAAAGGTAAGTGTCCTGCCGCTGTTGGATGTTATGGACGTGATGCCGTAACCGGCAAGGGTCGTGGCCACCGCGCTCAGCGACTGGCCGTTGAGAGTCAGACTCCACAGAGTTGAGCCATCGGCTCGCACGCCGCTGAGCGTGCCGCCGGTGAGCGTATCGCTGCTTGTGTTCACGGTGAGTGAACCCAGACTCGTGCTTGGCGTAATGCTCAGTCCGGTGGTCTGCGAGGCAATGCCGGTCTCGTCCGTGATGCTTGTGCCGGTGACCGAGGCTGTGGAACTCGCTGAGGTGAACGTCAGCGTGGTGTTGTTGTTGGACAGGGTCGTGGTAATGCCATAGCCGGCCTCGCCGATCGTCGATGCCAGATCTTGAATTGTATCGGTGGTGCTTGGATTGCCAAGTTGAATGGTATGCGTACCGCCGCTGGAATCCACAATACTGAGGCTACCGCCTAGCGTATCGCCGCTTGCAGTAACGGAGAGAGCGCCCACTACGCCAGCACCGTCGGCGCCTATTCCCGCAGCGCCGACGTTAGCACCTGTAATCTCAATGCCCGTATCGGCGCCGCCGCCGCCACCCAAGTCAGAAGCTTGGGCTGCTGCCACCGCCGCGCTTCCTGCTGCGGCTGCCGTGGTGAATGTTGCTGTCAAGCCGAGCCCTGCGTCGTTGATGGCGCCGATCAGGCCAGACACATTATTCCCATAAGCAGTGCCGTTCCCTACCGTGATGGCTTTGCTTTCTGGCGTTAGAGTGCCGTCATCGCCAGTTGTCTGGTAGCTGACATTCAGCGTGGTTGTGGCGCTGGACGCTCCCAGACTATCTGTATCCAAGGCAAGCGTGCCAGCGTTCGACAGGTCAACGAAGACTCCGTCTGTGCTGGTGGTGGCGTTCGACACCGCAGTGGTGGTGTAAGAGATGGCTCCGCCGGTATCACCCAGGCCGGACGAAGACAGAGATTGGATACTCAGATCGTCAATCGATGCTCCGGCTACCGACGAGTCGCCGGTATAGATATTTGTCTGAGAATTGAAGACCTGCTTCCCGTTAAAGGTGGTCGTCGAACCAACGTTCGTCACTTCCGAGAGGATGGATTGATACTCCTGGTTGGCGGCTGCGTCCTGTGTGCTGTTGAGGGTGCCGTTAGAAGCTTCGGTCGCCAATGTAACAGCGCGATTCAACATCGACGTAACTTGTGTGAGCGCACCGTCCGCCACGCTCAGCAGTCCCACGCCCTCCTGCGCGTTGACCTGCGATTGTGCAAGGGACTGACGATTGGCTTGCAGGTCGTTAATCAGCGAAAGCCCCGCCGCGTCATCGGCGCCGGAGTTGATCTTCGATCCAGAGGAGAGCTGCTGGAGGGTGCTATTGAGGTCAGAGGAAGTGTTGTTGAGATTGTTCTCAGCGTTGAGAGCCGCGATATTGTTCAACACACTCAGTGGCATAGGGCCCGTTCTTACAGGGGTGGGATGTGCCAAATGGCGCCCATCGCCTGGGTCCGATCTTCCGCCGGTCAGAGTCCAAGGGTCGGAGGGTCTAAAGAGTGTTTGTCGTCAAGATACTTAAATACTGCGAATTGTGATTTAGAGTGTCGAGTGATTGGACAATTTGTGCCTGTTCTGACCAGGTTTCTTAAGCAAGGCTCATAGGGGACTTTGTAATGTACGAGATCGAGACGTTTCAGTCGATTCAACATCTGCCAACATCAGAGACGTGAGCGAGGTTCCGTGCAGCGAGGCGAATGTAACGTAGTTCCAACCAAATCATGACCGAAGGTACACATGAAACTAATATCCGGCCGGCTCAATAGGCCGCTCACAATATCCAACGAGAGCACGCTGGCAGGAAAAGCCACGATACATTCGCACTGCTGCCCTGGAAACGGCGTCCCCGTACTCCGTAACAGTTCGTGTAGCCAGCGCTGCTTTAGTTAATCGGCGGGGCGATTGCCGCCAGTTGCCTCGCCCCGCTAACGATCAGCTCTGCCCATTGCCACCGCTGGCCGCCACGTGCACGGAGCCGTTGACGGCGCCGATGATGGCGTTCAGCGAGGCGCTGACAATACTGTTGTGCATGCCGACGCCAAAGACAGGCTGAGCATCCGACACCTGCGCCTCAACAAAGCAAATGGCAAGCGCGTTGGCCCCGTTGCCAACGGCATGTTCCTGATAATCGGCAATGCGTATCCGAATGCTAAACTCCTGCTGGAAGCCGTCAATAAAGGCTTCGATCGGGCCATTTCCCGAGCCTGAAACCACGTGATCCACGCCGTTCCTGGCCACCTTCGCCGTCAGTCGGTTGGTGTTTTCGTCGGACTCGTCCTGGTGGCTGTGGAGAATGAACGGAGCGCGCCGGTCGAGGTATTTTGCCTTGAACGCGGCCCAAATTCCCTCAGAGGTCACCTCTCCACCCTGCGCGTCGCTGATTTGCTGAACCACGCGGCCGAAATCGACCTGGAGGCGGCGCGGCAGCCGGATTCCGTAATCGCGCTCCAGCAGATACGCCACGCCGCCCTTGCCAGACTGGCTGTTGACGCGAATCACCGCTTCATAACTGCGCCCCAGGTCCTTGGGATCGATGGGCAGGTAAGGAACCTGCCACATTCCATCTTCCGGCTGGGCCGCAAAGCCCTTCTTGATGGCATCCTGGTGCGACCCGGAAAAGGCGGTGAAGACCATTTGACCGGCGTACGGATGCCGCTGATGGACAGGAATCCGGTTGCAGAACTCCACGCGTTCAATGACTTCGTTGATGTTGGAGAAATCAAGGCGGGGATGGATGCCCTGCGTGTAGAGATTCATCGCCAGCGTTACGATGTCCACATTGCCGGTCCTCTCTCCATTGCCGAACAGAGTGCCCTCCACGCGATCTGCTCTCGCCATCAAGGCCAGTTCCGCCGCGGCCACGGCGGTGCCCCGATCGTTGTGTGGGTGAACGCTCAATATCACCGATTCACGGTTACTGATGGTGCGGCTCACCCATTCGATCTGATCGGCGTAGACATTGGGCGTGGAAACCTCAACCGTAGCAGGCAGATTGAGGATCACAGGACGAGCAGGAGTTGGCTGCCAGACGTCCATGACCGCCTCGCAAACTTCGACCGCGTAATCCATCTCCGTGCCCGTGAAGCTCTCGGGAGAGTATTCGAAGACCCAGTCGGTGCCGGGGTATCGGGCGGCGTAATCGCGCACCAGGCGCGCCCCCTTCGCAGCCAGCGTCTTGACGGCATCCCGATCCATTCCGAAGACAACGCGCCGCTGCAGCGTCGAAGTCGAATTGTAGACATGCACGATGGCCCGATGCACGCCGCGAATCGCTTCAAAGGTGCGTTCCATCAGATCCTCGCGAGCTTGCACGAGTACCTGTAGGGTTACATCGGCGGGGATGAGCTTGCGGTCGATCAATTCGCGGCAGAAATCGAAATCCGTCTGGGATGCCGACGGAAAACCAACCTCGATTTCCTTGAAGCCGCATGAAACCAGCAGATCGAACATGCGGAGCTTGCGGTCGGCATCCATCGGCTCGATCAGGGCCTGGTTGCCGTCGCGCAGATCGACACTGCACCAGATGGGCGCCTTTTCAATTTCTTGCGAAGGCCAGCGCCTGTCATGCAGCCGGAAATCGGCGACGGGCCGGTATTTTGCGCTCGGATCTTTCAGCATCTCTTCTTCTCCTGCCGTAAAAAAGTTAAAGGCCGCCAGCGTTTCTCCCCGCTGGCGGCCTCTCAATGTCGTGTCTTGAGCAGCTCAGCCGGGGACCTGAATAAGGCCTAGAAGCTGGCTAAGGGCGAGAGTCATGGAGCCCGTCATCGTCGTCGGGATGCTCGCGAACTCGGCTTTGCAATACAAAGACATAATCGTTATGCATAAAATATAGGCCAGCCGCCGGGCGCTGCGCAACTCGGGGCCTGTTCACGCCAGGGCCGACGCATACTGGAATCTAAGAGCCTGTCTAATAACTTGTGGACGATGAAGGGGACGGGCTTCAGCCCGTCCATTGCAGGCTCACAAAGCTATCCGGCTTTAGCCGCCGAGGGACTGCAAAGGTCTGAAATCGATTCCCTCGGGAGCTAAAGCCCGTAGCCTTCGACTCAACTGCCGGAAAGAGGATCAACCCTCTTGGACGGTATAGCATCATGTCGTACCCCATTCCTTGTATTCCGCATGAACGTTCACGAGCGTTTCTGGCGCGTATAACCGAGGGAAAGCAAGCATACGAGGGGCCGGTAGGTGAGCTGGGCATGGGGACTTAGGTTGAAGCGCACGTCGCAGTTGATTTGGCCTACTCCGCCCTGACATCAATGGGAGTTTTGATCTTATCTGCAAAAGGAGATGTAATCGCCGATGGAAACTTTTGCTTTTCACCATATTGGGATCGCAGTCCGGGATTTGTCCAAAGCGATTCCAAGTTATCAGGTCTCATTTCAATACAAACCAATATCGGACGTTTTTGACGATCCAATTCAAAACGTATCGGTCTGCTTTCTTAGCCGAGGTGGGGGAGACACGGTTCTCGAACTGGTGGCGCCGCTTGGGCCAAATTCCCCCATTGATCGCATACTCAAGAGGGGCGGAGGGACATACCATGTCTGCTATCAAGTACCGGATATAGATGCCGCAATCAGTCACCTTACCGAGCATGGATCATTTCTGATTAGTGGACCAGTTCCGGCGGTGGCATTCGAGATGCGGAAGATTGCCTGGCTTATGACCGAAGTTGACTTGTTGGTTGAACTTGTTCAGGCATAAGCAGGAGCCGGAATCTGGAACCGTATAGCCAGCAGAGGGCGATATCCAGTGTAGTGTCTCGAAGATTCCATCTGTTTTCATTGCCGCATTCCAGGCTACCATTTAGCCCTGCTCGCCCTCAGGGGCTAAAGCCCCGCTCATTTTGGGGCGTTTACGGCACGACTGAGGTCGTTCCCTGACGCAGGACATAAGCGACGATCTGCATGAGACACACCACTAGAACGCCTTGTAGACAATTGCCGGAGCTGGTTGATTGAGCAGAAGTGTTATGACGAGGGATGCCAAGACCAGAGCAGATGCGTAGACCACACGCGCATAGCGGCTTGTGAGTACCGGCCCCTCTGAAGTCTTCAGCGATAGGAGTGCAGGACGCAGCCATTCCCATAGCGCCAATATCAACGTAGCCTGCAACCACGCGATTACCCAAACTCCAAACCAATCAGCTACGCTCAAGGCAGACAATACTCTGTCAATCTGCTTCCAGCCAGCCCAGAACCAGAAGAGCGTAAAGGCAAACCAGCTATAGTTCAGGCCACGGCCGAATGAGGAATACACAATATTTTTCGCCAGAGCTTTATAACCCTTGCGACCTAGTGCGCGTGTCAACCCCAACTGCCAGAGTTTGTTAACTGATATGCCCGCTCCGGTTATCAAACCGAAGACAATGAATTCCGAGGTCCGGCCGTGCCAGACACCTATCAGGAAAAAGGTCACGAAGAAGCATAAAACGCCGAGAAACGGCTGCAGCGCTATCGACGAGATGCGCCGCATCAACGTTAGCAGTAACGGGTTGTAGACATAGGTCTTGAGCCAGGTAGAAAGCGTTATGTGCCAGCGATTCCAAAAATCGAGAACCGAGGCAGCCGAGAAGGGTCGATCGAAGTTTTCCGGCAAGCGCACACGCATGAGGCGCGCCAAGGCAATCACGATGTCGATGTAGCCGGAAAAGTTTGCATAGAGAAAGAGCGGGTACACTTGGGCGAGCCGGAAGGCGGCAAGAATCCTGAGCGAGAAAGGAGAGAAGGAATCGGTAAGCTGGACCAGCGCGTCTTCGTGCACCGCGTGGAGTAGCATAGCCAGCACGTTCACCTTGAAGAAACCGCGAACGATGCGCTCCAGTTGCAGACCGATCACGCGCGGCCCGAGCGCGATGGGTTCTGTTGCAAACTGATCCCTGGCGAACTCGTCGTAGCGCTGGATGGGACCGGAGACGAGCGTAGTGAAGTTGAGCGTGTAGAGCAGGTAGGCGCCGAGTCCGATGGGCCGCTTCTCGCTGCTATCTCCTGCTTCGATCAGCAAGTGAAGAACGCGGAAGAAGATGTAGGAGAGGCCCAGAGTAAAGTACGGAAATCGTAGAAAGGTTTCTTCCGGCAGAAAGGTGTATTTCTTCAGCCAGACATAGACGAGGATTACGGCCAGAATGGCCCAGACCATGGATCTGGACCAGCCACGCTCAAACAGAATAAGTGCGACATAGCCTAGAAGCAAAAATCCGGCCAGCGGCAGAAAGACAACCGGGTTATGCGCCAGCAAACCAAGGAAAAGAAAACTGGCCGAGAAAAGCACAATCGAGCGCCAAATGTATGAGCGGCTGAAGTTCGAAACCAGTGCTACGACAAGGCCGAACGCCACGAACTGGAAAGAAGCTGCATCCATAGTTATCTTTCCTGCGCCGATGAGGCCTGAGGCTGCGCGGCTGCTTTGAGCACGGGAACTGTGCCGCTGGTTAGTTCTCTCGCTAAAAGGTGAGCAATGATTGCATGGCCCTTAGCATCGGGATGGCCATCCACAGGCAAGTAATGCTTGTCGAAGTCGGGCATCGTGCGGAAGTCGGGCAAAACGTCGATATAAATTCCGCCATGCCTCACAATAATGGCGCGCAATTCATTGTTCAGCTTGTAAGGGTCATAACCGGCTGGCCACTCGCCCTGCGCAATCATGGCCGCCTGCGCACGGTTCGGGAGCAACACAGCCACGAGCGGTATTCCGGATGCTTTGGCTTGCCCTTCGATGCTCTCTGCATCCATTTCTGCCTGTTGCAAGTCACTCTGCAGCGTCTTACTCGATTCCACTCTTAGAAACTCCGCTTCCGCTTCATTGTCGTTTTTCAGATAAGCGCTCAGGTAGAGACTCTGACTCTTGTAAAGAAAGTGCTGCAATAACTCTTTATTGCCGCTGGCGTACTCGGTTAGCATATTACGCGCTTCCGATAAGCGATCGTACGCGGCAACCAGGATAGGGTGTCCTGCCAATCTTTGTTCCATGCGGGATGTGTAAGCGCCACGCTCCACTGACACTGTCGACGCAGACAGGATATCGACTGGTGTAAGTATCCAGAGGATCATGTCGGGCTTTGCCGCTAAAACTTCGTTGAATCGCAAAGCTACGCTATGCGTAAATCCCCAGCCCATGCCTTCGTTGTATAACTCAATCTTTTGCCCTGTTTTCTGTGAGAGCTCCCCCGGCAGCAGTGCCGCGAAGGTCTCTTCTCTGCGCAACCGCGCTCCCTCTGCAAAAGAGGAGCCAATCATAACGATCCTGTATGTGCCCGGCTGTTTGGGTACGCACTCCATACCGGCACGATGCCCGCAGTTATTCATCCGGTATTCCACCATCGGGCTCTCAAAGCTTTTTATCCGGCACACTGAGTTTGGAATTCCTCGTACACCGGTCGATGGATCGTTGAGCACCAGACAGTCTTTCCATGACTCTGGCGTTTCAGAGAAGAACATATGCTTGATCAACCAAGCAAAGGACAGGATCAGAGCTATCGTCAGCAGGGCGAGCATGGGCAGAAATATCCAGTCTCGTCGCGACAGTCTTGCTTCGTTCGAGTCCGCAGGATCGTTTGCTTTGGATTGTGTCATGCTCGCTGTATCTCCTTGAAAGCTGGAAAGCTTTGCGAGACGATCTTCATCGGCGCGCTCTCCGGTTCTGCTTCTTCCACGAGCAGTTCCCAGCGCGTCAGGCCTGACTCTTCTTCAGCTATCTTGGCGAAGCCTAGTTTGCCGTAGTGATCGACAACAAGCTTGTTACGATCGGTGGGCTTGTAAACGCCAATCAGTTTCTCGATTCCGGCCGCGCGGGCATGGTCAAGAATCTCGCGCAGCACCATGTTCTCCACCTTGCGGCCCAGCACGCGGCAACTCATCAGCCAGGTATCGATCTCCCATGCATTGACTTCAGCAGGCCGACAGAGGATGACACCGATCATGCCATTATCACCAAAGGTATCCACCAACCGAACCTGCATGGTAAAGACTTGCGGATCGTTCTCAGCCTCTGCCACTTCTGGATCGGTGTAGCGGCGCGTGGTCAGGTTGAACTGGTTTGACTTGTTGATGAGCTGAACGATGCGTGCCCTTCCGGTGGCGTCGAAGGGTTGAAATGTGATGGTCATGTCCAGCGATGCCAGGTAAGCATCCACGCCGCCAACCTGCTTTTGCAGGCTGGCGCGTTTGGCATTGTCCTGATAAAAACCAGCGCGCTTGAGATCCTCACTGGCAAACGCTACCGCCTCGAAATAACCGGCTGCCGCGAGAGTCCTGGCGTAGTAGGCAGGCTCCTCCGGTAACTCTGGCACGGCCACTTGTGGCAGCAGCTTGCGCACCAGTCCTCGCTCTACCGGATTGTCATCAAGAAACACCATCGCGTCCAGACCCAGCGACAGTTCTTCGGCGATAGCTTGAATGTTAGTTGCCTTATCGTTCCAGTTAGCCTGAAATACAGCAATGTGCTCCAGCTTCAGCAGCATTTCCGGGTGTTTTTCAAAAGGCTCCCGCGCCACACTATCGGTATTTTTTGAGGAGACAGCAAGCACGATTCCGCGTTGACGCAGCTCCAGTGCCAGCCGCTGCACTGCCAGGTGCGCTTCGCCCCGGGCATCGCCCTGCGCAATCAGGATGCCCTCCAATCCATCGTCGCCGATCACTCCCCCCCAGACCGTGTTATCCAAATCCAGGATCAGGACTTTCCGGCTCTTGCCACGAAGGGCAGAGATGGTTCGACCAACGTGGTCGGCATACAGCGGAATCAGTTCGTCAGAGAAGGAGAATTTACCCATGTTCCATAACTGGGTGTTATGCCAGTCTGCCAGGCCCACTGTTTCCGCAAGCGCGGCCACGTCCAGCAGCACATCACCCGAGTTGAGAACAAATTCTGCAAGCTCACGGTTAATGCTATCGATAAGGCTTCTCAGGGTGCCGGGAAGAGCGCGGTCCAGGCTTCCAAAAAGCGTCTCCACAGGGGGAGCGAAGGTCTGAAAGATGCACACCGCATTCGAATTGGCTTTGATGCCATCGCGAAGCGCCTGCAAGTAGCCGATGACACCCTGCACTGTTGCTGACGCAGCCTGTGCATCCCCCAGGGAGAGTTTCAACGGCAGAGCGCGATAGTCGAGCGCAAACAGCACCGCATCCGGCTTTGAGCTGTTGACCTTGGAGTCTGGAGTTAGTGCTTCCTGAGCTACCTGGTCATACAAAGGCTGTATTACTTCAAGTACAATCCCGTGCCGAGCGGCGCTTGCAATGAGCGGCTGCACAATCAAATCGATGGTGGAATTGCTCAGCACAGCCAGCCGGAAGGGCGCCAGCGGCTCCATTGACTTGCCTTCAGAATGCGCGCGGCTGATGGCCTTGCCCAGTTTCATCAACTGATTCAGGTCAAGAGCATGCGACGCCAGCAGCTGAAGTTCTCGCCCCAACGGACCGGCAACATTCCGCAAAGCCTTCAGCTTCTCGGGAAACTCCTCAGATACGCGCGGCAACCATTGCAACTCCGAATAAAGTACGTTCATTGGAAAACTTACGCCCCTTTTTCTTCACGCAATGAAGGATGCTGTGCGCCTGGACGGTTTGCTCTAGGCCCGGGCTTTAATCAGCGCCACCAACTCGCCCACATTCTCAAGCTTGCCGATCTCTGAAGTTGTGAACTTGATCTTGAATGTCTTCTCGATCGTAAGGATCAGCCGGATATGAGTGAGGCTGTCCCAGCCGTCTACGTCCTTCGCCGATAGCTCGGGAGTTATGTCGATTGCATCCTCGTCAAACACATCTTGAAATACTCCGGTCAATTCGGCGTAGATCTGTTGATCGTCCATTGTGCAAAGCTCCCGCTTGCTGTCCTGTGGACAGTTGATATTAAATACCTTCGGCCCCCCACAGTATAGCGGTCACACCGCAGTGGGTCGAGCACTGCTAGTGGTGTCCGCCGGAAATAACATCCCCTATCTTCGGGCGTTTATGAGTTGGTTAACCAAGCAAGTGTTCCCTCGGGGGCTAAAGCCCGGTTGATTTTACAGTTTTTACGTACGGGCTAAAGCCCGTACCCTTCAAATTGGTTAAATGACCATCTCTGTGGCGGACACCACTAGCAACCCGGAACGATGAAGACCTAACAGTCCTGACTACGATTCTGGATGAGGTGCGAATGGCGCAGTACCTAGATCAGTTACGCCATCCTCTTCATCACCAGAAAATTCGAGTCGAGGAAGCCCACGTGGCTGGCAGGGCTCAGGCCTTTCGTCTCAGGATTCTACACGGCGCTCAGTTCAGGAACCAATCCCACTGCGCATCCGTGAGCGGCACCACTCCCAGCCTGCCGATGACCACCAGGGGCGAGCCCGCGAAGATCTTCTCGGCTTTGATAGCGGCCAGCGTCTTGGGGGACTTCAGTCGCTTGCCCACCTTCACACGCACCAGTGGCGCCTTGGGGTCGCTGGCGTCCACGCTCAGCACGGTGCCGGTGCCCACGGCGGTGCGTTCGTCACCGGTGTGGTAAAAAATCCATTTCGTGCCCGGCTTCATCTCGCGCAGATGTTTAACGGCAGTAGGGTTGGCTACCCCGTCCCAGATGGTCTCCTGGTCACGGAGGAAGTCGTCGAAGCTGTAAACGTCGGGCTCGGTTTTGAACAGAAAGCTGGCCATGGGCTCCATCCTACGGCAGTTGGCTTGGCGCGCAAAACCGCTGCGGGCCGCAACCACGTGTCCGTTACCTCCCGTGTGATAGCCTAAGTCGCGTGTTCGATCCGAAAACATTGATAGAGAGAGGCTTGGCAGCCCTCAGCAACCGCCAGCCCGAGCAAGCATGCGACCTGTTTGCACAGGCCGTTGCAGAGGCGCGCTGGGTTAACGATCCGGCCGTTCTGGCTCAGGCGCTGATGACCCTCGGGCAAACCGAGCACAGCCTGCAACACCCTGCCACGGCGCTCGATAGCTACCGCGAAGCCGCTGCCGTGTGCGCGCAGGCAGGCGATGCCGCCGGCCAGGCTGAAGCCCTCGCCGAGACCGCCAAAGTTCTGCGCGCGCAAGGCAAAACCAACCAGGCTGAAGCCGCTTGCGAACAGCTGCTGGAGCTCTTGCAGCCGCTGCCCGATCCGCCCGCGCTGGTGCGCGCCCGTGCGCTGCGCATGTTGGCCCTGCTCAAAGAGAAGACCGCCAGCGAGGACGAACTCTTGCTGCTCTGGCACGCCGCCGCCACGCTCTACGAGGCCGATGAAAAGCCGGAGCGCGCTGCCGAATGCCGTGCCCATCTGGCCTTTTTGATGGGCCGGTAGAACCCGTCGCACCCCCCACAAGCCACAGAATCCCCTCAGCCGTCTACGATGGCTTCCCTCCTGTCCAGGGCAATTGCGCCTATTGATGTGATTGCCCTGCCTTTCCGCCTTGCCTGCCTTTCCGCCTTGCCTGCATTTCCCCTCTGGTGCGAAGATGGCGCGTATTTGTTTTTGCCTTGGAGGAAACATGAAAGACGTTTACAAAGGCGCGCGCAGGTACGCCGCCACAGTTGCTTTGC
>Ga0302270_10001038_pt1 | contig 28832 bp, 28 predicted proteins | sample III_Bog_E2_3_FD_198773 | JGI IMG/M metagenome (GOLD analysis project Ga0302270, IMG submission 198773) | Peat permafrost microbial communities from Stordalen Mire near Abisko, Sweden - III_Bog_E2_3 | ecosystem: Environmental > Terrestrial > Soil > Wetlands > Peat | place: Sweden: Abisko... | reverse complement strand
CTGAATCTGCTCCTCAATGCGGAGAAAGACGCGGGGAATCATGAAGCCTTCAATGCGCAGTTGCTTCGGGATGTAGCCCAGCAGCGGGCAGATCGTCTCGTCCACCTGGTCGCGGGCAAACTTGGCGCTGCCACGACGGGCCAGATACTCGCGCGCAATCCACTCCGCCATGAAGCCTACCTTCCATGCGCCAATGTGCTGGTTGGGAATCAGCACGTAGCGCGTGTCTGGCGTCTCCACAATCTGCTTGAGCAGCAGGTTGGCCTGGTCCACGCGGCGGCCGGTGGCAAAGGCCCAGTAGGAGCCCACGCCTTCTGACTGCATTTCTTTGGTCTTCTGCGCCTGGATGCTGGGGTTGGCGTGCCCGCGCGGAGCAACCAGACGCCACAGCCAGGCCAGAGCCGGGCTCAGTACGTGCATCATGGCTAGAATACCGTAGAGCTGGCTGTCCTTGTGCGTAGGAGGACAGCGCACGCCAAAGCTGCGCACATCCACCCGGTGCGGGCCGCTCAACACGCCCTCGCGCAGGTGCCGCGGCAAAATCACGCGCGGATTGGGGCAGAGCTTGCCCGGCGCGTCTTCCACGTGCTCCCAGGTCAGGCAGGTGCCACCCGGAACAATATAGTGGTTCAGGAAGACCAGCGGCTCGGGCGGATCGATGCACAGCCGCTCCAGGTCAGGCGCCGTGCCGTAGCTGTGGATGTGGTCCACGCGCACAAACCAGCCTGCCTCGGCGTCGGCAATCGTCAGCCGCCCGCCCTTCTGGAAGCTGGGATGGGCGCAGGCCATATCGTCTGCAATGGGTTGCAGATGGCAGGCTTCGGGCAGGTTCAGGGTGCGCTCTTCGTTGGTCACCACATTGCGGCCAATCAGCAGGCGGCCGTCTTCCATGCGGTGGATGTGCTCGGTCATCTCGCTCTTGCCGCCACCGCTGGCGCCTTCGTGCATGATGATGATCTGGTTCTCGTACGGCGTAACCACAGCAACGGCCGCGCAGTGGTTGGTGACCCAGCCCTCGTGCTCGCCACGGTCCAGCAGCATCGAGTAAACGCCCTTTTTGGCGCTGGGACCGGGATAGAGGTTGTAGGCAAAGACCTCCTGGTGGGTGGGCTTGCGGTCATGCACCACCACCTGGCGTCCGCCAAAGTGGGTATGGCGAAACGGAGGCGCGACGAACAGCACGCCGCCGGTGATCTTGAAGTTAGCGGGGACGTGGGTGCGGGGAATCATGCCCTGCAGGTCGGCCATGGCGGCGGCAAAGAAGGCTGCCTGACGGGGAACAATAAGCAGGCTGCCGTAACCCAGCGCCTTACCGCCGGCATAGAACGGCATGGCCACCAGTTCCTGGGTCTTGAGCCAGTCAAGGGTGGCGCGGCGGGTCTGGTCAAAGCTCTCGCCGAAACGGTCCTGGTAGGTGGGCTTGTCAGTGGGCAGGCTGTCGCCGATCACCATGGCATCGGGATCGCGGCGGCGCATCGAAGGGTCAGGAAAGTTGATGGCCAGGCCGTTGCGCGCCTTGGTAATGACCGCCTCGATAATGCGGCCCACACCGGGAGTCTGGAAGACAGCTTCGTAGACGCCATGGTCCTCGCGGTTGCCCAGCGTCCAGTCGGTTTCACCGCTGGTGCGGCCCAGGGCCCAGTCCATCAACTGCTGACGCGTCTCCGGAATCTGCACCAGAGGTGCGGCGCTCAGAACCTCTTGCACCGTCTCGGGCATCTCCATCTCTGCCCAGTTGGTCTGAAAATCGACAAATGTCCCGCTCACCTCTACGGTGTTCATGGTTCCACTCTCTTTCCAAAATTGGGGGAGATACGCACAGGCTTCGACCAAAAAGCCAAGGACGGTGCAACTTCTTTATCTCACTTCCTATGACAATTGGCAGTGAGCAGTGTCACAGTTTGGTAAAGGGTCCCGGAAATGCCCGGAAAGTGGCCCAAAAGCGAGAGGACATGCGCTGGCTGCACTGTAACGGCGCGGCCGAAACGGATGGGCGTGCATTACCCCATATTGATCCGGCCCTCCAATAGAAGCACTGTGCCCCATCCTCGCCACGCCCTTGTTTTTGTGGCTAGGGTGGGGAAGCTATGAAACTAATTCTGGGTCGGATCAATAGCCTGAGGAGCCGGATTGGACGGCGGGCCAAACCGCTCGCGCACCAGCTCCATCGCCTCGACAGCCGTGGCGATGGAGCCCTCCAGTTGCGCTTCTTCAGCGGCATGGAGCATCGTCTTGAACGCAGCGCCCGGTAGGTAGCCGGCGGCGATCAGCTCGCGGCCTGTGACCAGCAGCTGCGGGCGCACAGCATCGGCGGGCATCTGCTGCCAGCGCTCGCGCATGTACTCCCAGTTCTCCAGCCCACCCTTTGATGCCAGGCAGTCCATGCGGTGCAGGGCCAGATGCTGCTCAAAATGGTCGAGCCGGAAGAAGCGCTTCAGCGTGGAGGTCTTCATGCGCTGCGCGTCCATGAAGCGCATGTGGTTTTCAACCAGCGCCAGAATCTGGCGCGCCTCGTCGTTCGAGAAACGGAAGCGGCGGCAGATGTCGGCGGCAATGGCCACGCCCACCTCCACATGGCCGTCAAAGCGGATGCGATCTACCGCGCGGCGGAAGGTGGCCGGCTTGCCGATGTCGTGCAGCAACGCGCCCCAGCCGAGGCTCATCGGGCAGCCCGGTTCAAGCTGATCCAGCAGCAGCAGAACATGCGTCCACACATCGCCCTCGGGATGGAACTGCGGCGGCTGCTCCACGCCCACCATCTTCACGGCTTCCGGCAGAACTTCGGCCAGCAATCCCGTCTCCAGTAGCAGCTCAAAGGCGCGGCGCGCGTGGCCTTCGGTCAGCATCTTGGTCAGCTCGTCACGCACCCGCTCGCGACTGACGGAGGCAATGCGCGGGGCAAGGCTGCGGATCGCCGCCGCCGTCGCCGGATCGAGATCGAAGCCAAACCGCGCCACAAAGCGCACCGCTCGCAACATGCGCAGGTGGTCTTCCTCGAAGCGCGCCTCGGCGCGGCCAATGGCGCGCACCACTCCAGCGTCCAAATCGGCGAGGCCACCTACGTAGTCGATGACCGCCGCGCGAATGCGTTCTTTGTCGTCGAGCAGCTCTGCCCAAGCGGGAAAGGCCCCGGAGGGGCCACGCGAGAATAGCCCAGAGTGAAGCGCAGCGGAACCCTGGGAAGAGAGCCCATCCACGATGCCTGAGCCCTGGAGGGGCGGCGCGAAAGCATCCACGTCATCCACAGACTGGGCCAATAAATCGGCGGGTGCCCCAGGTCCGGGGTCCCCAACGACAGGTCTTCGTCGTTGGGGTGTAGGTCCCTCGCTTTTGGGGACCTGGGATGAATTCGCTCCGTTCCCGGCACACTCGTCCAGCAGGACCAGCGGATCGAACAGCAGCCCATTAATGGTAAAGTCCCTCCGCCGCACGTCTTCTTCGGCGCTCAACGTATACCGCACCGCGTCCGGATGCCGCCCATCGGAGTAGACCCCATCCGACCGGAACGTCGCCACCTCCGTAACCACCTGCGCCACCTCCGATGGACCAGACTCGGTAGCATCTTCCTGGGAGCAGGCCTGAGACACCAGCACCACCCCAAAGTGCGCCCCCACGGCAAAAGTGCGCGGAAACAGGTCCAGGACCACATCCGGCGTAGCGCTGGTGGCCACGTCGTAATCCGACGGTTCACGGCCCAGCAGCAGATCGCGCACGCACCCCCCCGCCAGGTAAGCCTCATAGCCCTCGCCGCGCAGACAGCGCAGAAGGCGGAGGGCGGCTGCGAGTTGGGGGGCGGCAGACATGTGTGACACCATTCTCGCTCACACCGGGCACAGGCGGAACCTGAGGTTGAGCCCCGCCAACCCCGCTAAACTAGAACCATGTCCTCGCGCGGCCTCATTCTGGCGATTGAATCCTCCTGCGACGAGACGGCGGCGGCCATCGTCGAGCGTGGATCGCGCACGCTGGCCTCGGTCGTTGCCTCGCAGATTCCCACTCATGCCCGCTACGGCGGCGTGGTGCCGGAGCTGGCCAGCCGCGAGCATCTGCGCGCCGTGGTCCCCGTGGTGCGGGCCGCGCTCAGCGATGCTGGCATTGGCTTTGCCGACCTGGACGCGCTGGCCGTGACCAGCGGCCCCGGTTTGGCAGGCGCTCTGCTGGTGGGCATCAGTTACGCCAAGGCGCTGAGTCTGGCGCGGCAAATTCCCCTGGTCGCCGTGAACCACCTCGAAGGGCACATCCATGCTGTGCTGTTGAACGAGCGTGAGGTAGCGCTGGCTGCCGGCCAGCCCGACCCAGCCGACGAGCCGGCCTTGGCGCTGGTGGTCTCCGGCGGCCATACGCATCTCTATCTGGCGCAGCCTGCGCATGGGGTTGGGCAGGGTCTGTGGACCTACAAGCTGGTGGGTCGCACGCTGGACGATGCCGCCGGCGAGGCTTACGACAAGGTAGCCAAGCTGCTCGGCCTGGGCTATCCGGGCGGCCCGTGGATCGATTCGCTGGCCCGCTTCGGCAATTCGCGGGCAGTGCCCTTCGCCTTCTCGCAGATCAAGACCAAGGTGCACCTGGAAGGCAAGGCCCCCCGCACCAAAGCGGCCAGAACCGCGCCCATCGCCAAGCTCGATCCGCGCCTGTTGTTCTCGTTTTCCGGCATCAAGACGGCCGTACTGCGCTACGTGGAGTTGAACGGGCTACGCGCTGAAGCCGAGGCGCGCACGCCGAAGACGCTCGCCGACCCCAAGCCTCCGCAAACCCGCGAGGCGGCGCTCGAACTCTGCCCGCAGCCGGTGCTGGACCTGGTAGCCAGCTTTCAGCACGCCGTGGTTGGCGACCTGATGAAGAAGACCTTTGCCGCGGCTGAAGCGCTGGGCGCCAAGCGCGTGCTGGTAACCGGTGGCGTGGCGGCCAATCGCGAACTGCGCGCGCGGCTCACGGCCGAAGCCCAGCGGCGCGGCATCCGGGCAGCATTCCCCACCATGGCGCTTTCTACTGACAACGCCGCCATGATCGGCGCGGCAGCCTGGCCACGGTTTCTGGCTGGGGAATTCGCGGCCGGCGACCTTTCGGCCGATCCGGCGCTGGCACTGGGCGTCTAGGAAGAACTCACAAACACCCCATCGCCAGCCGTACCAGATCGGCAAGGGCACTGATCTTCGTGGTTGTCAGCTTTCGGTGTCCTTCGACTGGCGTAGCGAGCTGTTCCTTGTGGATGGTGGTGATGTTGTCCGCCCATAGAACCGAATCCTCGCGAAGGCCAGTTTCCCCAATTGGTAGAAGAAGATGAAACGGCCCCACCTTGTGCACAGAGGTAGAGAGCGGCACAGCCAGAACAGTTGTCGCACGCGGGTTGGTGTTGCGGGCGTCGAGCGAAACAATCACGCCCGGACGCTTCTTACCCGGCGTGTCGGTTGGAAACTGCATCCACCAGATTTCACCGCGTCTCGGTACCGCCATCTCGGTCGGGCTCATTCCGGCACTCCTGCGAACATGTTCGGTCCGGCACCGCGCGCCCAGGAGTCTTGCTCGGCCAATTCCTCGTCCGTTGCATTGTCGTAATACTCCTTGACTGCCGCATCCAGTTGCCGCAACTGCTCTTGCTGAGCCAGCTCCCGCAAAAGCATGTCGAGCGCCTCGGAATCCGAACCGGCATTGCGGTCGACACGCATTTGCCGGACAAATTCCAGCGATTCCGGCGTCAGCGTGAAGCTGGCTTTGAGTTTCCGTGGTGTCGTATAGGTTGCCATGCCGATTATCCTACCATATATCTGATATATTTCAGACCTACAATCTTACCAATACCAGGCAGGGAGGACACCGAGGTACTTCAGCAGGAGAAGAGCCTGAAATCGGATGCACTGATACAATCAGATGGGCCAGAAACGGCTGAATCCCCGCGTTTCCGGGCAAGATGATCGACCGATGACTCTCAGCCTTTTTAATACTTTGACCGGACAATTCGATCCGATCGCGCCCTCCGACGGCAAAGCCTTTCGCATGTACGCGTGCGGGCCAACCGTCTATGACTTTGGCCACATTGGCAACTTCCGCACCTTCCTTGAAGTGGACGTGCTGCGACGCTTCCTGCTGCTGTCCGGCATTCCTGTGCACCACGTCATGAACATTACCGACGTGGACGACAAGATCATCCGTAATGCCGGGTTGGCAGGCGTTCCCATCTCGGAGTACACGCGCCCCTTCGAGCAGGCCTTCCTCGACGACCTGGATACGCTGCGCGTCCAGATGCCGGAGCAGATCGCCCGCGCCACCGAGCACATTGACCGCATGGTGGAGCTGATCCAGAAGCTCGCGGCTGCAGGAGCTGCCTACCAGACCGAGGACGGCTCCTGGTACTTCCGTCTGGCGGCGTTTCCTGAGTACGGCAAGCTCAGCAAGAAAGACCTGAGCGGCATGGAAGACGGCGCGCGTGTCGATCTGGATGAGTATGAGAAGGACTCGGCCCGCGACTTTGCGCTCTGGAAAGCTGCCAAGCCCGGCGAACCTTCCTGGGATACGGCCATTGGACGCGGCCGTCCCGGCTGGCACATCGAGTGCTCGGCCATGGCCATGGAGTATCTTGGTGAGACCTTTGACCTGCACGCGGGCGGCGAAGACCTGATGTTCCCGCATCACGAAAACGAGATCGCGCAGAGCGAAAGTGTTACCCACAAGCCGCTGGCGCTGCATTGGATGCATGTGCGCTTTCTGCTCGTCGACGGGCGCAAAATGTCGAAGAGCGAAGGCAATTTTTATACGCTGCGCGACTTGCTGCTGAAGGGTTACAAGGCTTCGGCGATCCGGCTGGCGCTGATTTCGGTGCCCTATCGCCACCAGCTCAACTTCACCTTCGACGGATTGGTGGAGGCGACGGCTGCCATCGAGCGCCTGCGCACCTTCATTGAGCGGCTGACCAAGGCCAACCTCGCGGCGGGCGAGACTCCTGCCTTGCAGGACGCGGCCAAGAAGGCGCGGGCGGAATACTTTGCCGCGCTCGATAACGACCTGAATACGGCGGAAGCGCGCGCGCCCATCTTCGACCTGGTGCGCGCGGCCAACACGGCCATCGATCAGGGCCAGCTGCTGGCCGGCGACCGCGATGCAATTCTCGCCGTGCTCAAAGACTTCGACGCGGTCTTCGATGTGCTGGAAGATCGCGACGCAGAGGCAACCAAAGCCGCGCTCGAATGGGCTGAGACGGCCGGACGCATGGCCGATGTAGCGCCGGAGCTTGTCGCCAGCCAGTCGCTGACCGATGAGGCCATTGATGCGCTGGTGGCCGAGCGGACGCTGGCGAAAAAGCAAAGAAACTTCACCCGCGCCGACCAGATTCGCAACGAGCTTGCAGAGTTAGGCGTCGTTATCGAAGACTCCCGCGACGGCGTGCGCTGGAAGCGGAAGTAACCCTGAGGCTTTGCAACTGCAAGCCTGGTTCCAAGGAATTATTGCTGTACAGACATCGTCTTAACTACAGACATCGCCTGAACAGCGTGCTGTGTTTGCCCCGTAGGGGCAAAGTGAAAATAGCCCAGGGCAACCCTGAAGCAGAGCGAAAGGGGCAGCCCTGGGAACAACGTCCGAAGAAGGGCATCGCGCCCCGTAGGGGCGCTGTGAACTGGAGGTCAAGAAAATTATGGAAGCGAACGAAGTACAGGAACTGCAGGAACACGCCGAGCACGGAGCGCATGAATCGATGCTGCGTCCGGTCGCATTTACCATGAGCCTTCTGGCGGTGCTGGTAGCTGTCACCACGGTGCTCGGCCATCGCACGCACACTGAGGCCATCATCGCGCAGACCCGCGCGGCGGTGGAGCAGAATCGCGCGGCTGACATGTGGAGCTTTTACCAGGCCAAGAAGATTCGCTCCAACGATACGGAACTTACGGGCAATCTCCTGAAGGTGCTGGCGATTGCCGACAAGCCCGCTGCTGCAAAGCTCGAAAAGAGCTATGCGGACCACCAGAAGAAGTGGGATGAAGACCTGAAAGATGAAGAGAAACAGGCGCGCGAAAAAGAAGATCAGGTCAAGGATTACGAAAAGGAAGTAGGCGCGGCGGAACTGCGCGCCAACCGCTTCGATCTGGCCGAAGCGCTGCTCGAGATCGGCCTGGTCATCACGTCCGTCACGCTGCTCACGCACAAGCGCACGTACTGGTTCCTGGGGCTGGCATTCTCCGCGGGTGGAATTATCTCGGCGCTTTCGGTGCTGCTGCTCAAGTAACTCCAGGTCACGATGCCAGAAGGCAGAAACCGCCGTTTCCGTGCAAAACGGAGCGGCGGTTTTTTATTGGATTGCAGGCTCATTCATCAAGTTACGGGCATGGGAGCGTGTTGCTCAGATTCATCGCAGGAGGGGAGCACTGGATTTATACTTGGCTCCGAGTAACCTCCGGAGAACGCTGCGATGCAAAAACAGGATTTGGCTGCGGTTGCCTTGATTTTTCTTTCAGGATGCCTATCGTGCGCAGCGCAGGAATCCACGCCCGCCGTTCCCGTGCAAGCACAGGAGTCAGGCAGTAGTTAGCAGGGTGAGTGGGGCGCGTTTACCCACTTCTCGTCGGTGGGCAAGGCGATGGCGTACTACGAGGGCCAGAGCGTGTCCATCCACGATTGTGCGGCGCAGCGGTGCGCTCTGAGCTTTGAGGTTCTGGCGCATACCAATCACGCTGAAGCCAAAGGCGACCTCACGGTGGAGAGTGATGCTCGCGCGATTGCACGGCTCGGCAGTTTCACCGCTCCCCGCTGCACCCTGACACTGGAGAAGACCGACGGCGATAGGCCATCGATTACGGTGCGACTGAACACGGGCGACTGCTCGTACTTTGCTACGCTTGGTGCGAGTTTTGAGCACGTCTATCCGCTGCACTCGCGCGCATTGTTCTTTGCCAGCGGTGTAGCTGCATGTTACGCATCCAAAGAGCGGGCCATGCTCACGCTTTGTGCCGATCCGGAACTGGAGCAACTGGCGAGCGACTGGACCACAGAGTATTGGAAGGCTGTAGACGTCGATGGGAAGCGTCCGCAGACAGAGGCGGAGCGTGAAAAGATTCTTGGGACGTGCGAATCGAGTTCCGATGTACCCGCGTGCCTGAAAAAGAGTTTCTCTAATGCGACCGTACAACTCAAAGACCACCAGAAGAGTTGGATGACTGCGATAGGGGAAGTGGGCGACGCGGCCGAAGCGCAAAAAGCGATTGCCGCAATTGTGGGAAGTTACCGGCGCACATTCGCGAACGGCGACGTGCAAGGAGATCATTTCCAATCGACCGATACCCTCAATATCCAACGCGAGAGCGCTGGCTCAATCAAGGTAACAGTGCAACTGGAATTCTTCAACGGGCACCAGTGCTCGCATGAGGGCGTAGCTGCCTACCGGAAGACGGGGTTCTTCACGGAAGTGGTGCGAAGGGATTTCGACGAGAAGACTGGTCCGCCGTGCGTCTTTGAGGTGTTATCAACTGCACGCGGCATTGAATTGCACGACCCGACCGGGATGTGCAAGATGCAGGATTGCGGTGCTCGCGGGGGCTACAACGGAGCAGTCTTTGCGTATAACGAGCGCGTGGGCAACGTTCCTTCAGGTGCAAAGCAGATTGTACCGACTGTACCGAAATAGCAATGCGCGAGTCAGTGGCGAGAGAGCGGAAAAATGCGGTTGCGCCTTGGCCCGCAGCGGCTGACAATAAGAGGCCATGAACGTAATCAAGAGGCTGCGCATCGGATGCGAGGAAAAGGCTATCGCCCTGCTTGACTGGATTGGCAGCCGCAGCGGCAAGCCTGTGCTGCCTGCCCATCTGCTCACCGGCACGCGTGGCGAGGATGCAGCGCTGTTTTACTTGCGGCGCAAAGGCTACGTCGTGGTGGCGCGGCGCTGGTCACCGGGCGACGAGCCAGGCGATATTGACCTCATCGCGTGGCAGGGGCCGATCCTGTGCTTTGTCGAGGTGAAGACCCGCACCGCGCATGACATGACTCCCGCCGAAGCAGCCGTGGACGACCACAAGCGCACCATGCTCCGCAGGCTGGCGCGACGCTATGTGCAGCAGCTTCCGCAGGTCGCATGGCCAGCGGTGCGCTTTGACGTGATCGGCGTTTACCTGCTGCGGGCAAAGCCGCCGGAGTTTGTGCACTTTGAAAGCGCGTTCGACATGCGCGAGCAAAGTGAGCAGCGCTGACGGTTTGCCCTATTGAGCCGGCCCTCTAATAGAAGCACCGTGCCCCATCCATTTCGCATGCCTTATTGCGAAATGGATGGGAGGCCGATACCTTCTTTAGGGCCGGATCAACCGCCCTTGGCGTCTTCAAACTCTTCGTGCCAAGCCATCTGAATGGCTTCAAGCCGCGGTTCGTTCGACTTCTGCGGATCGTCGGCGAAGCCTTCAAGTTCGATCACGTAGCGATGCAGATCCGTGAACCGCACCGCGAGCGGGTCGAGGTCGGGAAACTTCTCCTGCAGTTGTATGCCGATCTCTTCGGCATTGGTCCAGAGAATCTCGCGGGTCATCTTCTTTTCCCTTTGGTTAACTGCTCTTGGCGGAAGTCTTGTTTTGAAAGGGCACGGCTTTAGCCCCTGGGGGACGATTCTTTCACGATTTCTACTTTCACCACAGGCTGCTAAGTCGTTCTTACTTGTTCTCGGCCAGCGTAAGCGGCTTGCCTTCTGAGGTGTAGTTGCGGTTCCAGCTGGGAATCTCCACCACGTAGTCGCCGGGTTTGGTAATCACGGCCTGGCAGCCGAGGCGCGAGTTCAATTGCTGATCGGCAGCCATGTCCAGACGGTCGAGCTCGTCGTCTTCGGCTTCGGTAAGTCCATCGGCGCCGTCCTTGATCAACACGTGGCAGGTGGAGCAGGCGCAGACGCCGCCGCACGCATGATCGAGAAAGATGCCGTTGTTCTCCGCTACATCTAGAAACGACATTGGCTTGCCGTGGTGCTCGTAGGGCAGTGTGCCGAACTCGAATTCAACTGTCTTGCCTTCGGGCTGAAAAGTGACGCGGACCAGCTTGTCGACAGGAATTGCTGCGGTGGTGCTGGACTGATTCTGACTCATAAGGGTGTCTCCAAACTGCATTCCGGTGGCGGCGTATGGTATCTTCTGCACCGATCCGCGCGCTGAACGGTGGTTCTTGTAACACTCTTGTAGATGCTCCGGGCCTCTACTCCGATTCGCCCCCAACCTCGTATTGCGCCGTCTTTCCGTCAGGGAAGATGAGTTCATAGCGCCGCTCGTACATCCCTCCCTGAATCAGCTTATAACTGGCCATACGTGCCCGATAGTCACCCACCGGCAATGCCCAGGGCATCGAGCCAAGTGCAATCAACTGATACTTCTTCCCATCGATGACAACCCGCAATACCTGCTGTTGCTGCATGGAGTAGCCCTGCAGCTCCGAAGAGCTGACATGCACCTTGATCGGATACTCTTTCACAGACCCATTCTGCGCAAAGCTCACCACAGAAGCAGAAAAAAGAAGAACGATACAAAGAAGATGTTTCATCTCAGTTTCCTCCGGCTCGCATTATTGCACATGCCCGAGCGGAGCCTAAACCGAACAATCGCCTCTGCCGGAAGAGTCGCTACTTGAACTCCGCCGGAGCGAAGACATGCGGCGCGGTTACGCCCTCGTCGAGATCGTTGCCAGCCGCATCCATTGTTTTGCCGCGAATGGCGGTGGTCACGGCCGAGTCCATCATCAGTTCCGCAAAGCGGCGCGTGGATTGGTCGAGTGCGGCAATGCCCTTGCGAATTGCGTCCAGATCGTCGGTGTCTTTGACTGAGAGCAGATAGTCGCGCACCACGGCAACGGCCTTCTGTTCTTCGTCGCTCAACTGATGCCACGCCGGGTTCTGCGGCGCGCGCTCGACCGCTGCCAGAATGGTCTCGGCCTCGTTGCGCGTCTCAATCAGCAGGCGTTTGGCAAAGTCGTCTTCGGCGTGGTCGAACGAGTCCAGGATCATGCTCTCCACCTGCTCATCGGTGAGCCCATAGGTCGGCTTTACCTCAATCTTTGAAGCCTTGCCGGAGCGCTGCTCAACGGCTGTGACGTGCAGAATGCCGTCGGCATCGATGAGGAAGCGAACCTCGATGCGCGGCAGCCCGGCGCTCATGGGCGGAATGCCTTTGAGGTCGAAGCGCGCCAGCGAGCGGCAATCGGATGCCAGTTCGCGCTCGCCCTGCACCACGTGGATGGCCACATTGGTTTGCCCATCAACGCCGGTGGTGAAGTGCTCAGTGGCCGAAGCAGGAATGGTGGAGTTGCGCTGAATGATGCGCGCCACCGTACCGCCCAGAGCCTCGATGCCGAGCGAGAGCGGTGTCACGTCCAGCAGCAGCATCTCGTCGGTGGCTTTGGAACTGCCGGCCAGAATGTCTGCCTGCACGGCTGCGCCCAGCGCCACCACTTCGTCGGGATTCAGCTCGGTGTGCGGCTTTTTGCCGCGCGCTTTCAGGTGGAAGAGATCGTCAACAAGCTGACGAACCGCGGGGATGCGCGTGGAGCCGCCCACCAGCACCACTTCGTCAATCTGCTCAGCCGTAATGCCGGCGTCGGTCATGGCGTGGCGACAAGGGCCAGCCGTGCGCTCCAGAACCGGCTCGATGAGCAGTTCGAAGACATCGCGCGGAATCTCGCGCTGATAGCGGTCGCCGTTGGGCAGCTCAATGTCGAAGCTGGCCACGGGCTCGCTCGATAGCTTGATCTTGATGTCGATCACTTCCTTGCGCAGCGCCTGCACTGCGTCAGGGTGTGCGCGCAAATCAACGCCGTGCTCGGAGTGAATCTCGTCAAGCGCGATGGCCAGCAGCAGATTGTCGATGTCGTCGCCGCCCAGGTGCGTGTCGCCGTTGGTCGACTGTACCTCGAAGATGCCGTCGTTGAGCTTGAGGATGGAGATGTCGAAGGTGCCGCCGCCGAAGTCGTACACGGCAATGGTGCCTACGTTGGCGCGGTCCAGGCCATAGGCCAACGCGGCTGCCGTGGGCTCGTTCACCAGGCGCAGCACTTCGAGGCCAGCCATGCGGCCCGCGTCCTTGGTGGCCTGGCGCTGTGCATCGTTGAAGTACGCGGGTACGGTGATTACTGCCTGCGTTACTGGCTGGCCAAAGAAGCGCTCTGCATTGCGCTTGAGTTGGCGTAGCACGTAAGCCGAAATCTCCGGCGGCGTGAACTTCATCTCGCCCAACTGGATGCGCGGAACCTCGCCCGCCTCCACGTCATCGGCCAAGCGGAACGGGAACAGCTTCAGCTCGCTCTGGATCTCTTCCAGGCCGCGGCCCATAAGCCGCTTCACTGAGTAAACGACGCGGTCGGGAGTCTGGATCAGCGCCTTGCGCGCACTATTGCCCACGGTAACCGTAGGCCGGCCGCCTTCCGCCATGGGATCGAGCGCCACCACTGAGGGCACAAGGTTCGATCCATCCACGCCAGGAATCACAACGGGCTTATCGCCCTCCATAAATGCGACCAGGGAGTTAGTGGTTCCCAGGTCAATACCTACAACGCGTCCTTCAGACATGTTATTGTTCAAGCTCCCAAAGTCTCGGTAACATCGCGGAGAAGATTGCTCAGATAACGGCGGCGGTCCAACAGCGCCACCATGGCCTTTTGCGCAGACTTGCGTGCAAAGGTGTCACCGCCGTCCCAGGCCTTCCAATGCGCGCGCAGGTCCTGGTCTACTTCTTCGAGCAGTACGGTGAACTTCTGCTTCGCCTGTTCGAGCGAGCCTTCAAGCTCGATAACCTCAGGCGAGACAGGCTGATTCTTTTGTGCGGTAGCCTCTGCGGCCTTGCGTGTCGCGCGCATCTCTTCCAGCTGCATGTTCAGCTCGAAGACCTCTTCCAGCAGATCGGCAGGAACTCTTGAAGGGTCCTTGCGATCTTTGCCGCTGTGCTCTTCGCCGATCTCCGCCCCTTCAAGCTTGAGCAGATATTCGGTGCGGCGAATGGGATCGCGCAGCGTGCGATAGGCGTCGTTGAGCAGCGCCGTATCGGCCAGGCTCCACTCGCGCTCGTTGCCCTCTGCGCGGGCAAAGCGGTCGGGGTGCAGTTTGCGGCTGAGGCGATGGAAGGAATGCTCGAGTTCGACAAGGTCAAGGTTCAGGCGCGGCTCAAGTGAGAAGACGGAAAAATAATCGCCGCCGGGAGGCGGCTGAATCTTGCTGCAATGCGGACAAAAAAGCGTGGACTCTACATGGCTGATCGAACAGGACCAACAGGCAACCGGAACCGCGGAATCGAGAACCTTGAACATGACATCACCCCGCTATCGGGTTTTACGACGAAAAGGACGAACCACAACCACAGGAACGCGACGAGTTCGGATTGATGAAGTTGAAGCCCTGGCGCATGAGGGTCTCCTCATAGTCCAGAGTCATGCCGTGCAGATAGATAAACGACTTGGGATCGACAAAAACGCGCACACCATCGAAGTCGTACACGCGGTCGCGCTCGCGCGGCTGGGTGTCGAACTTGATAGTGTAGGAAAGCCCCGAACATCCGCCGCCCAACACGCCCAGTCGCAGTCCGCCTTCAGTGGGCGAGATGCCTTCCTTAGCGATGGCGATGCGAATGCGCTGGATGGCCTTCTCGGTAATCTGAATACCCTGTGCGGGCGGTGCCTGCGGCGCAGCAGACTGCGGCTGCGGCATCACTGCATCCGTCTGCGCTTGCGATCCGATACTGACGAAGTTGGACATATTCCGTCTTCCTTTGCGCGTTCTGTTCGGTGCTGAGGGTTTGCCGATTGACCGGCCGCGCATCCCCTCAGGTGGCGTGAGCCCCTCAACGTGCGAGGGGCTCTTCCGTACAAGCGAAAAGCTCGTACCCGCTAATCCTGCTTACTGCGCCGCAGCTTCCGCTGTAACAGGGGCTGCCACGCCGTTCTTCTTCTTCCAGTCGCCAATAGCCGCGCGAATGGCGTCTTCCGCCAGCACCGAGCAGTGGATCTTGACCGGAGGAAGCGATAGCTCCTTCACAATGTCGGTGTTCTTGATCTCGAGCGCATCCTCAACAGAGCGGCCCTTGATCCATTCCGTGGCCAGCGACGAGCTGGCAATGGCCGAGCCGCAGCCGAAGGTTTTGAACTTGGCCTCTTCGATGATCTGCGTTTCGGGGTTCACCTTGATCTGCAAACGCATCACATCACCGCATTCGGGAGCACCAACCAAGCCGGTGCCAACCTCCTGCGAAGCCTTGTCGAGCGTGCCCACGTTGCGCGGATTGTTGTAGTGATCGACGACCTTATCGCTGTATGCCATGTTGTTTACTCCTCCTGCGGGGGAAGCCGCGGTGTACTACTGTTTGATTCGGCGGCGACTGCTGCCGATGCTTCTTGTTCAGGGGCTGAGGCCCCTCGATCTTCTTGCCACTCAAGCGGCCCGGCTAGAGCATTGTCGCTTTTGCTATAGACTTCCGTGCCCCATCCATTTCCGCGTTTTTTGCGGAAATGGATGGGATACCAATGAAATCCAGGTCTACACCATTCCGTAAAATGTTCTAAATCCGTTCCCTGTTACAAAACGCGTCCACTGAAAAGTTTTTCGAGCCCAATCAAACCGTTCGGGTAAATTCGTTGCGGTTCCAGCTTCACATTTGTGCCTGCCGGCATTCGCTTGTCAGCCAGCTCCCGCGCCTTTTTTCTGGCGCGGGCCGAGCCGAAGGCGTCTGCCCCACCGCAGGTGGCTAGTGTGCCGCCCATTGGATCTTGGTTAGGTCGATGCCTTCCTTCACCATCTCGTAGAGTGGGGAAAGTTCGCGCAGATGCTTGACGATCTCGATCACCTTGGCCGCAACGTAGTCCACTTCGTTCTCTGTGTTGAAGCGGCCCATGCCGAAGCGAATCGAGCTATGCGCTACATCGTCGCCCAGGCCCAGCGCCTTGAGAACGTAGCTGGGTTCAAGCGTGGCCGAGGTGCAAGCCGAACCGCTCGAAACTGCAATGTCATTGATGCCCATCAGCAGGCTCTCGCCCTCCACGTAGACAAAACTCACGTTCAGGTTGCCGGGCAGGCGATGCTCCATGCTGCCGTTGATGTGGATGTAGTCGAGCTCGGCTTCGAGCTTGTTCTTCAGGCGGTCGCGCAACGCGGCCAGGCGAACGGCCTCAGTCGCCATCTCTTCTTGCGCAAGGGCGCAGGCCTTGCCGAGTCCAACAATGCCGGGAACGTTGAGCGTGCCGGAGCGCATTCCGCGCTCGTGGCCGCCACCGTCAATCTGTGCGGCAATCTGCACACGCGGATTGCGGCGACGAACATACAGAGCGCCCACACCCTTCGGCCCGTAGATCTTGTGTCCGGAGAGCGAGGCCACATCCACGTTGTCGGCGATCACGTTGAAGGGGACCTTGCCCGCAGCCTGCACCGCATCGGTGTGGAAGAGGATGCCCTTCTCGTGACAGAGCTTGCCGATCTCGCGAATGGGCTGTAGTACGCCAATCTCGTTGTTGGCGGCCATGATCGACACCAGAATGGTCTTGTCGTCCATGGCGCGCTTCAGATCTTCAAGATCGATCAGCCCATCGGCCTTTACCGGCAGATAGGTGACGCGGTAGCCGTGCTTCTCCAGCCGCTTGCAGGTGTCCAGCACCGCCTTGTGCTCGGTCACCTGGGTGATGATGTGATTGCCGCGCTCGCGGTACATCTCGGCGATGCCCTTGATGGCCAGGTTGTTGCTCTCGGTGGCGCCGGAGGTAAAGATGATCTCCTTGGCTGTGGCCCCGATGAGGCTGGCGATCTGTTCGCGTGCCTTCTCAACAGCCTGCTCGGCATCCCAGCCAAAGGAGTGGTTGCGGCTGGCGGCGTTGCCGAACTTTGTCGTCAGGTAAGGCATCATGGCCTCCAGCACGCGCGGGTCCAGCTGCGTGGTGGCCTGATTATCCAGATAAATCGGCAGTGTAACTCCTGCCGGAACTTCAATATTGCTGGCGACTGTACCCATGTGCGATCTCCATCCTTGTTGCTGCTCCGCGTCTCGGCGAAGGGGGAAGTGCGGTTTGAAAAAATCTGCTAGAGCGTGAGAGAAATCAATCTGTCGGTCTTCACTTCACGGGCCGGCGCAGGCTCGGCCAAGTCTTGAATACTGATGCTCCTGAGCACCCCCGCGATAGTTTCATTCACCCGCGCCAGAGGCTCCTTGATGGTGCAACTGGGCGTCAGGTCGCAGGCCTTGGCGCCTTTGGTGCAGGAGGTGATGAAGAACGGGCCGTCGATGGCCAGAATCACCTCGAAGGCAGAAATCTCGCTGGCGCTCCTGGCCAGTGCGTACCCACCATTCATGCCCGCGTGGGAGCGCAGCAAAGCTTTCTTGGTCAGTGTCTGCAGAATCTTCGCCAGGAGCTGCGCGGGAATTCCGTAGGCATCGGCAACATCCTTGGCGCTGACCGCGCCTTTTTCCGGATGTTCGGCCAGATACTTGAGGGCGATCAACCCGTAGTCGGCTTTTTTGGTGAGCTTGAGCATAATATGCGACTTCTTCAGTCGCCTTTAGTATAGGACCATTTCTGTCGGCATTTCAAGCGGTAGTTTGCACTCCGGTACCAAACTGGGTCAGAAATATCCCTGATGTATGCAATATTGACGAAAATAACCATTTGAAATTGGCGCAAAGATCGTTACAATTTGGCGCAAAGAGTACCCATTCCAACCGATTCCCAAACTGATGGCAACGGCCTGCAAACACCCGAAAGTACGCATCGTCTCCCGGCAGGAAGACACCGAGTTTGTTGAATGCCAGGATTGTGGCGAAGTCTTTGATTCTGAAGAGTTTCGCGATATGGAAATCGAAGAAACGGCAGAGACGGAAAGCGCGGAGGAAGAATCCTGAGCGCAGGCTGAAGATCCCGGCAAATAGAAGGCTGAAGCCAACGCCCGCGCGCGGCGGACGCTTGTTTTGTGCTGCGCGGAGTCTTCGGGGGCAGTCCCCGCTATTGATCCGGCCCTCAAATAGAAGCATCGTGCCCCATCCATTTCGCAGGCTTTATGGCGAAATGGGTGGGAAGCCTACACACTATTGAAGGGCCGGATCTATAGCTCAGCGGGGGCTTTGGCCATTCGAGGCGTGCGTGCCATTCCGGCGCGATGCGATCCAGGCGTAATGCAGGCCGGAGACGATGGTCAGCACCATGGTCGCTTTCAGCGCGAACTCGCGCACGGCGCCAATCCAGCGCAGACTCTCAAACTGGTAGAGCAGCACGGCCGCAACTGCGCTCACCTGCGCCAGTGTGTTGGCCTTGCCAAAGATGCTGGGCTGGAACTCGCGTCGGCCGACGGCAGCATACAAAATGGCCGCCACCAGCAGGATGCCTACGTCGCGGCCGAAGACCATCACCGTCACGGTGACCGGAATCAGACCCTCGTGCATCAGAACCAGGAACAGCGCGCTGAGCAGCAGTTTGTCGGCCACCGGATCAAGGTATTGGCCCAGCATGGAGCGCTGCTTCAGCAGTCGCGCCAGAGTGCCGTCGAGCGCGTCGGTAAGGCCGGCAATCACAAACAGCACAAAACCCAGTCGGTAGTTTCCCTCCATCACTGCGGCTACCAGGATGGGAACCAGGCAGATACGCGCCAGGGTCAGCAGATTGGGGGCCGTGCGAAGCGGGTTCACCCGAGAAGTCGATTCGTCATACATGGCAGATATGGGTCACAAGAGCCTTGCGTTGTACTGCCAGCGCCGTCCGTCATCCAGCCCGTCGGCACTGGGTCTGTAAGTTGCGCCACGGCCGGACGTTAAGGCCAGCCGGGCAGAGAAGATCTTTTGACAACGATGGTACAGCATTGGATGTGCTCCGGGGAGCTTCCAAGCCGAGTCCGATCCTGATAGAATTGCTCTATAGACCTGCAGGCGCGTAGCTCAGTTGGTTAGAGCGCTTCCTTGACACGGAAGAGGTCGCTGGTTCGAATCCAGTCGTGCCTACCATAGAATCAATAAGTTAGAGACTTTTCCAGGAATCTTTGGACCCGCGATCCAACCCGCGAAGGCTTCCCCTTCTTTCCGAGCCTTATTGGCTCTCCAACTTTGTGCCTTGGTTTCCTCAAACGATGTCAGGGGCAGCCCCAGATCTTGTTGCTAATTCGTTGCTGGAAAATGCATGTGCATTGCTAGCGTAGATTGCACCAGACTGTGGTTGAACGCTCTCATTGAGGGCCATTTGCCCCGGTTAGGCCTACCGGTAATACTCCTTCAATGCGAAGCTGACGACAACATTTCTACCTGAATGCAGGTTCCGTCTGCGCCGGTCTTGGTAATGAAGTCGGGACCAAGCCGATCGCCGGAACGACCGGCGTAGGGTCGAACATGTGTCCAACGGTAGTTGGCAACAGTCAATAGGCGTTCTTCAGGATGTCATTCGGCGAGATGGATTTGGCCAGGATCTGGAGTGCGGTCATCGGATCGGTCTCCGGATTCTACGAATCCTTGACCTTCACCGTCTTGACTACTGACCCCAACGAATGGATGGAGCCCGCGCATAACCGGATACCGGTGATTCTGGAGCCAAAGGAATATCACCGGGGGCATTCCCCTTTCGATTGCGCACGACTGCTTGTCGATCTACAACGCCGTACCCTCCCTGCAGAGCGCATGGTCGCTTGACTTGTAAGCGAACGCGTCGTTTACTTCATGGGGAGGAACGGCCAAGCCGATGTAGACTCGTGCTTGATGAATTCATCAGGGAGTCAAGATCCAGAGACACTTCAGACCGCGCTCCGCGCAGCTCGTGAGAACGAGAACAGGTGGCTGGAAATGTCAGCCGAGTTCTCCTTTGATAGCCAGCGAATGGAGCAATGGATGAGTACTGCGAAGCTCCGACGGCTGGAAGTTGAACGGATTGACGCTCTCCTGGCCGACATGGCGGAACGCTCTAACCAGTCAAAGCCAGTTTGCGAGATTGTGGTGGAAATGAAAGATCAGGTTGTTAAGACAGGTGAACAAATCTTTGGCGGTTAACTAAACATCGTCGGTAGAGGTTAGTCTCAGAGATCTATTTGAGGGAGTCCGATGCAAGCATTTGATCCTATTGCGCATGTTCATCCTGATCATTTGACGGTAACCCATCCGCTTGAAGGGCATTTGGCGGAGGTCTCGAGTTTGGCTGGCGAGATGTCGGCCGAGTTCGGAGCCGCGGAATGGGGTAAGCTCGCGGGCCTGTGGCACGACTTGGGTAAGTATAGCGAGGATTTTCAAGGTTACATTCGGAAGGCCAGTGGCTTTGAAGCGCATCTTGTAGATGCAGCCCCAGGAAAAGTCAACCACTCAATTGCGGGCGCTCTCCAATCCAAGATGGCGTTTGAGAACCTGGGGCTGCTGCTCGCCTATCCCATCGCTGGCCACCATGCAGGATTGCCGGACTGGTCGCCAGCCGATGGAGAAGGAAATAAGGCACTCGACAATCGAATGAGAGAGGGAGACGAGCAAGGTCTTCTTCATAAAGCAACAGTTGCTGCACCGGCAGATCTGCTGAAGGCGCGGTTGCTAGCTCCACCCACCAAGTTTGGAGGTTCCAACGGCCTGCACCTATGGATTCGGATACTGTTCTCATGCCTGACGGATGCGGACTTTCTGGATACGGAATCCTTCATGAATGCGGGAAAGAGCGAACTGCGCGGAGAGTATCCGTCGCTGGCTTCGCTGCTGCCGCTCTTCAATGAATGGATGATGCAGAAAACAGAGAAGAACGATCCTTCGCCGATTGACCTTCTCCGTACGGATGTTCTGCGCCAGTGCAGGGAGAAAGCAAAAGGTGCGCCGGGTCTTTACACCCTCACCGTCCCAACCGGAGGAGGAAAAACTCTTTCCAGCCTCGCTTTCGCACTGGAACACGCCATTGCTCATGGCAAGCGACGCATAATTTACGCCATCCCGTACACCAGCATCATCGAGCAGACAGCGGACGTCTTTCGTAGCATCTTCGGAAACGCAGTGCTGGAACACCACAGCAATCTGGATTCAAACAAGGAGACGGTGCAAAGCCGTCTGGCAACGGAAAACTGGGATGCTCCGCTGATTGTTACCACCAATGTGCAGTTATTCGAATCGCTTTTTGCGGCGCGTACCAGCCGCTGCCGCAAACTGCACAACCTGGTGAACAGCGTCATTATTCTGGACGAAGCTCAACTCCTTCCGCCAGGGTTCTTGCAGCCGATTCTGGACGCCATGCGCCTGTTGGTCAATCACTATGGTGTTACGTTTGTCCTCTGCACCGCGACCCAGCCGGCGTTGGGCACACGCAAGGATAATTTTGGAACGACATGGCTGCGCGGCCTTGATTCGGCTACCGAGATTGTCTCCGGCACGGATGAGTTGTATCGCCAGCTGGAACGGGTCACGGTGACGCTGCCAGAAGATTTGAAGGTTCAAGGCGAATGGGACAAGATTGCTGAAAAGATCGCTCAACATGAATCCGTACTGGCCATCGTCAATACGCGATCGGATTGCCGCGAACTGCATCGCCGTATGCCATCCGGAACCATCCATCTCTCCGCCTTGATGTGCGGCGAGCACCGCAGTCAAGTCATCAAGAAGATCAAAGAGAATCTTCCCAACAAGCCGGTGCGCGTGGTGAGCACGCAGTTGATTGAGGCTGGCGTCGATGTGGATTTCCCTGTTGTTTACCGCGCACTGACGGGACTGGACTCAATCGCTCAAGCTGCCGGACGGTGCAATCGGGAAGGCAAGCAAGCAAACAAGGGGCAAGTTTTCGTCTTTGTCCCACCCCAGCCATCGCCGAAAGGCTTACTCCTCTTCGGCGAAAACGCATGTAAGACCATCCTCTATGAGCGCCCTGACAATCTGCTCACGCCTCAACTCTTCAAAACCTATTTTGAGCGCTATTACAGCAAAGTGGGCAAGGATGGTCTGGACAAGAATGGCATTCAAGGTCTGCTGACAAAGGATGCGGGGGAGTGCCATATTCAGTTTCGTTCCGCGGCGGAGAAGTTTCAGTTGATTGAGGAAGACGGAAGCGTCGCGGTGATTGTTCCGTATGTCAATCCATCTGATGCCAGCCGCGATAGTCGTCCGCTCATCGTGCTGTTGCGCTCCGGCAAGCTGGATCGCTGGCTCTTGCGAAGGTTGCAGCGGTTTACCGTTTCTGTACGCAACTTTGAGTTTCAAGAACTTTTGAGGGATGGAGACATTGAAACCATCGCTCCAGATATATGGGTCTTGAAGAACGAAACTGCCTATCACCCCGATCTCGGGCTATTGGTTGGCGAGGCCAGCAACCCAAATCCAACCCAACTATATTGCTAAAGTAGGATCACCCTCGGCAATTCAGTAGGGATTCTAAGATCAGAGTGTTTCAATTCTCCTGTTCGGGTTTTCATTCGATACCCGTCAGGAGGCGCGATGCCGACCCGCTTTTGTTTGGAAGTCAGCGGAGATTTAGCCTGTTTTACCCGTCCGGAGATGAAGGTCGAACGGGTCAGTTACGACATCATCACCCCATCCGCTGCTCGCGCCGTCTTTGAATCGATTCTTTGGAAACCCGCCATCTGCTGGCATCCGGAAACGATCGAGGTGCTCGCTCCTATTCGCTGGACAACAATCCGGCGCAATGAAGTGGGCAGCAAGCTCTCCTTGGCCAACGTGAAGAGCGCCATGCAACGTGGCTCCGGAGCCGTTGCCCTCTATGTCGAAGAAGAGCGTCAGCAGCGCGCAAGCCTTCTGCTGCGGGATGTTCGATACCGCATTGCGGCGAGTTTCACGATGACAGCCAAAGCGGGCGCCGAAGAAAACATCCAGAAGTTTGGCGAGATGTTTGCCCGCCGCGCGGTCAAAGGACAGTGCATCAACCAGCCCTATCTCGGCTGCCGCGAGTTTGCCTGCGACTTTCGCCTCGTGGAGTCTGGAGAAGATCCGCCCGCGATTCCCGAGGAGTTGCGCGGAGATCGGGATCTGGGCTGGATGCTCTATGACCTGGACTTCACCGAAATTACCTCACCCCAGCCGCGATTCTTCCCGGCACACATGACCGATGGAGTTGTTCTCATTCCAGAGTGGAATAGTGAGAAGGTGCGGGGATGATCCTTCAGGAATTGGCGCGCTACTACGAACGCAAGGCTGCCGACGCAGAGACTGCGCTGGCACCCGAAGGCTTCGAACTGAAAGAAATTCCCTTTGTGATCGTCCTCGACGACAAAGGAAAGTTTGTCCAGATCGAAGATACCCGCACTCCGGATGGAAAGAAGAAGCGCGCCCGGTCGTTTCTGGTGCCTCAAGGCGTGAAAAAGACGTCAGGGGTCGCGGCGAATCTTCTCTGGGACACGGCTGAATACGTGCTGGGCATTGACACCAAGGGGAAGCCGGACCGGGTCGTTCTTCAACACGCGGAGTTCGTGGAGCGATTGGCAGAACTTCCAGCAGATGACCCCGGTGTGTGCGCGGTGAAAGCGTTTCTCGCCGATGTGCCGCTCACGCTGCTTGAGCAAGAAGCATCTTGGGAAGAGATTCAAGCCACCAATCCCAATCTGACCTTTCAGCTTGTTCACGACACGGAACTTGTCTGCGCGCGCACCGCTATTGTCGAAGCACTGCTGGCGAAAGCATCTGGAAGCGACGACGAGACCTCGACCGCAGTGCGCGGCATCTGCCTCGTCAGTGGGGAAGACGCCGAGATTCAGCGCCTCCATCCATCGATTAAAGGTGTATGGGGAGCGCAGAGTTCAGGCGCGAATATCGTTTCTTTCAACCTTCGCGCCTTCGAGTCCTATGGCAAAGAGCAGCGGCAAGGTGAGAACGCCCCAGTAGGCAAGCGCGCAGCCTTTGCCTACACCACTGCGTTGAACACGCTGCTCGGCAAGGATTCAACGCAACGTATTCAAGTGGGCGAGGCCTCGACCATCTTCTGGTCCGAAAAAGAAAGCTTCCTGGAAGGCTCCTTCGCCAGTTTATGGGGAGAGCCGCCGAAGGACGATCCCGACAAGGGCACGAATGCCGTCAAAGCGCTGTACGAATCCGTCAAGCAGGGCAGCTTGAATGTGAGCGACGCCACGACGCAGTTCTTTGTGTTGGGCTTGGCTCCGAATGCCGCGCGCATATCTATTCGCTTTTGGCTCACAGGCACAGTCCATCAATTTTCCGAGCGCATCGTCGAACATTTTGATGACATTGCCATTGATCGTGCTCCTTACGATCCGCCGTACCCCTCGCTCTTTCGCTTGTTGGCCAGCACAGCGCTGCAAGGTAAAGCCGAGAACATCCCGCCAAGCCTCGGCGGACACACCATGCGAGCAATTCTCTCAGGGCTTCCATATCCAGAGACGCTGCTCTTGTGCGCCCTGCACCGCATTCGCGCCGAGCGCGAGGTGAGCTACTCGCGCGCCGCGCTCATCAAGGCTTGCATCAACCGCAAAGCCCGCCGCTCAAAACTTGCGGACGATTCCGCACCTGAGGAGGAACTGAAAGTGTCTCTCGATCTCGCCAATACTAACGTCGGCTATCGGTTGGGGAGGCTCTTTGCTGCGCTTGAAAAGGTGCAGGAAGAAGCCAGCCCCGGCCTCAACGCCACCGTTCGCGACCGCTTCTATGGAGCGGCTTCGTCCACGCCGGTCACTGTCTTCTCCAACCTGATCAAGCTCAGCAAGCACCATCTTGCCAAGATCGAGAATCGCGGCCGAGCTGTGAATCTCGAAAAACTGCTCGGCGAGATCACGGACGCGCTCGACGGCGACAAAGGGTTCACTCCGCATCTTTCCATCGCCGATCAAGGCCGATTCGCCATTGGCTACTATCACCAGAAACAGGCGTTCTACGCCAAGAAACCCGAAGCCGCTGAAGGAGAACAGGCATGACCGCGTTAAAGAACCGCTATGATTTCGCACTTCTATTCGATGTAAAAGACGGCAACCCCAATGGCGACCCTGATGCAGGCAATTTGCCTCGCGTCGATGCCGAGTCCGGACGCGGACTGGTTACCGACGTCTGCCTCAAGCGCAAGGTGCGCAATTACGTTGGGATTGCCAAGGGTGAGGCCCCGCCCTATGAGATTTTCATTAAGGAAAAAGGTGTATTGAATCAGCAAATTGAACGTGCATATCAGGAAAGCGAGGAAGTGAAAGCAGGACTCGCAGCATGGGAGAAATGGCGTAAAGAGAAGAAGAACACCGAAAAGCCTAAGCGGCACTACGAGGACCTTGCCAAGGACTGGATGTGCCAGAATTTCTTCGACGTGCGTACCTTTGGCGCGGTTATGTCAACGGGCGATAAGCAAGATGCAGAGTCCGGAGAAAGCAAAATCCGGCAGTCTGCAGGACAGGTTCGTGGGCCGGTACAACTTACGTTTGGGCGTTCGGTTGACTCCATTGTTTCGCTTGAGCATTCGATCACTCGCATGGCAGTGACGAATGAAAAGGACTTAGAAAAAGAACGCACTATGGGCCGCAAGTTCACCGTTCCTTATGGCCTCTACGTCGCGCACGGCTTTGTCTCCGCGCATTTGGCGGGGCAAACCGGATTCTCCGAAGAAGACCTGCAACTTGTTTGGGATGCGCTGATCAACATGTTCGATCACGACCGCTCGGCGGCGCGCGGCGAGATGAGCACGCGTGGCCTCTACATCTTCAAGCACGACAGTGAACTGGGCAACGCGCCAGCGCACTCGCTTCTGCGGCGAATCAAGCCAAGACTCAACGACGGAGTCCTCGCGCCCCGCGATTGGGAAGACTACGCGATAGATGTTGACCGCGAGAATCTTCCTCAAGGCGTAGAACTGCAAGTCCTGGGCATCTAACGCAACTGCTCACTGTCCACTGAACGGAGGCCGCATGGAGCAGGACGATTTCATCATGCTCTCCGCCTTGCAGCACTACAGCTATTGCCCGCGCCAGTGCGCTCTGATCCATGAAGAGCAGAGCTTTGCAGACAACCTGCACACCGCGCGCGGCAATGCCGTTCACGCGCTCGTCGATCTGGCTGGTTATGAACTGCGCGCGGGCGTACGCATGGAGCGGGCGCTGCCTTTGGTCTGTGAGCGGCTCGGCTTGATCGGCAAGGCCGATATGGTCGAATTTCTCCCCGACGGAACGCCGTATCCCGTCGAGTACAAACACGGTCCACGCCGCCAGCGAACCCACGACAACATCCAACTGGCCGCGCAGGCGCTGTGCCTGGAAGAGATGACTGGCCATCCTGTGCCGGTCGGGGCAATCTATCATGCCACCAGTCACCGCCGCCGCGAGGTTTCGATTACCTCAGATCTTCGCCAACTCGTGGAATCCACCACGCTTGCCGTCCGCGCCATGCTGCAAGCGGGGCAGATGCCACCCGCAGTGAACGATTCCCGTTGCCGCGAATGCTCTCTCATCGAAATATGCCAGCCACAGATGCTTGCTGAAGAAGCTAGACGGAGGGCATTGCGCGCCCATCTTTTCCGCGTTGAGGATTGAATGCAAACTCTGCTCAATACGCTCTATCTGACGCTGCCCGGTTACCTGCATCTCGACAACGACACCCTCCGCTTTGAGGTCGAAAAGGTGACGAAGCTGCGGGTTCCGTTGCATCACATCGGCAGCGTCGTTTGCTTTGGCGATGTTCTGGTTTCGCCCGCGGCCATGTGCCGCCTGGCCGAAGAAGGCAAGACACTGGTGCTTCTCGACCGCAATGGCCGCTTCAAAGCTCGCCTCGAAGGTCCCATCAGCGGCAATATTCTGCTTCGAAAAGCCCAGTTTGCCCGTGCCAATTCAGATGAATTCGCGCTGGCTCACGCCAAAGCCTGCATTGCCGGCAAGCTCAAGAACAGCCGATGCGTAATGCTGCGCGGAGCACGAGACGCCAATGAAGAGTCCGATGCCGAGCGACTGCGCGAAGCTGCCGAAGCGCTGGCCAACAACCTGCGCCATCTCGAATCAGCTCCCACCCTGGATGTCGTACGAGGCCTTGAGGGAGAATCCGCCCGCCGCTACTTCGCTGTATTTCCCCATATGATTCGCGCCGATCAACGAACAGCGTTCACGCCAGATGGTCGCAGTCGCCGTCCGCCCATGGATCGCATGAATGCACTCTTTTCTTTCCTCTACAGTATGGTCATGAACGACTGTAGAACTGCACTGGAGACCGTCGGACTTGATCCGCAGTTGGGATACCTGCATACTGTCCGGCCCGGCCGCGCCGCCTTGGCACTCGATTTGATGGAAGAGTTTCGCTCCATCCTTGCGGATCGACTGGCCCTCACTCTGGTCAACCGCAAGCAGCTTCAAGCCAACGATTTTGAAGATCGCCCTGGAGGTGCGGTACAAATGCAGGACGGTGCGCGAAAGGCACTGATTCTCGCCTATCAGGAGCGCAAACAGGAACTTACTTCCCATCCGTTGCTCGACCAAAAGCTGACAATTGGGCTCTTGCCCCAGATTCAAGCCCGTCTGCTAGCGCGTGTTATTCGCGGTGAAGCCGAAGATTACCTGCCCTACCTGGAGCGCTGACCATGCTGATTCTCGTTTGTTACGACGTCTCGACCGAGTCGCCCGGGGGCCGTAGGCGTCTGCGCCGCGTAGCAAAAGCCTGCGAAGCTGTTGGCCAACGGGTGCAAAAGTCGGTCTTCGAATGTCGTGTGAACCGCATGCAGTACGAAGAATTTGAGAGAACGCTCCTTGAAGAAATTGACGAACTAGAAGATTGCCTGCGCCTCTATCGGCTCACGGAGCCATCCGATCAATTTGTCAAAGAATATGGTAAATTCAAGGCAATCGATTTCGACGGACCGCTAGTGGTCTGAGATCTTCTGCGCGAACCACTAGCTCCCGCCAAAACCGGCTTGGTTCGCATTCTGCATACCCCTATGATTTTCAACGATTTAGCTTCGGCGCCAAACGAGGCATTGCTTCGGCAATGCCCTCCTCGCGGCAGGTTCGCGCCTACCGCAAGGAATGGCTATGATCTGAAAGGGTTTGCAAGCGTGGAGCATCGCCCGGCAGCAATGCCGGGCGCGGATTGAAACCAAATTGTAGATGTACTTCCGCCGTCGTGCTCGATGCATCGCCCGGCAGCAATGCCGGGCGCGGATTGAAACCACGCACGCGTACGCTCTTCCCACTCAGCCTTTTGCATCGCCCGGCAGCAATGCCGGGCGCGGATTGAAACAAGAGCAGATGCGCGCCCAAGGATTGAATGGTGAGGCATCGCCCGGCAGCAATGCCGGGCGCGGATTGAAACCGATAGCGGGACATATTTGCTCTGAACGATGCTAGCATCGCCCGGCAGCAATGCCGGGCGCGGATTGAAACCGAGAATCTTTCCTCAGTAAAGTAGGCATGACGGCATCGCCCGGCAGCAATGCCGGGCGCGGATTGAAACTTTGCGCAATGCTCTGCGTAGGCCGCATGGATAGCGCATCGCCCGGCAGCAATGCCGGGCGCGGATTGAAACCTGCAAAGCGACACTTTTAAGCAGGCCATTGACGGCATCGCCCGGCAGCAATGCCGGGCGCGGATTGAAACTATTTGCGCCTGCGCGGGTATCTCTACTCTGCACGCATCGCCCGGCAGCAATGCCGGGCGCGGATTGAAACCTTTGCTGGCTCTGTAACCGTCCTATAACTGCTTTGGCATCGCCCGGCAGCAATGCCGGGCGCGGATTGAAACCCGTCTATACCGGTCGCGCGTCCGGCGGTTTCGCTGCATCGCCCGGCAGCAATGCCGGGCGCGGATTGAAACTGATGGTGACCGTGAACCATTACGAAACGGCTGTGGCATCGCCCGGCAGCAATGCCGGGCGCGGATTGAAACATCGGTAACCAGACGCGCTACGTGCAGGTTTACAAGTCGCATCGCCCGGCAGCAATGCCGGGCGCGGATTGGAACATCTCGCGTGGCGATGTAGGAAATTCCCCCCAGATGGATCGCCCGGCAGTTC
>Ga0302270_10001031_pt1 | contig 28909 bp, 28 predicted proteins | sample III_Bog_E2_3_FD_198773 | JGI IMG/M metagenome (GOLD analysis project Ga0302270, IMG submission 198773) | Peat permafrost microbial communities from Stordalen Mire near Abisko, Sweden - III_Bog_E2_3 | ecosystem: Environmental > Terrestrial > Soil > Wetlands > Peat | place: Sweden: Abisko... | reverse complement strand
CGATCTCCGCGATCATCGAGGGCTTGCCCGAGCCGCCGTACCAGCCCTTGTACTTGACGCCGCTCCACTGCGCCGGATTGTGCGAGCTGGTAATCATGATGCCGCCGGCCATGCCCCGCCCGCGCACCGCGTAACTCAACGCCGGTGTCGGCGTGATGCGGTCGGACAACTGCACCGGAATGCCGGTTGCGGCCACCACCTCGGCGCACGCGCGCGCAAACCGCTTCGACCCGAAGCGCGTGTCGTAGCCGATGGCCAGGCCCTTCCGCGGGTCTTCCTTGGCGTGAACGTAGGCGGCGATGGCCTCGGCGGCGATGCGCACGTTGGCGAAGGTATAGTCGTCGGCAATGACAGCGCGCCAGCCGTCGGTGCCGAACTTGATCTCTGGTTGGGCCATGGTTGGATTCTTGCTCCCTGAACTCTAGGGTATAGGATAGTCGAGATTTGCGGGTCAAGCACGATCGCCACTGGCTAGTCAATGGTTTCGCCCTGTCGCTACCATCCCCTGCGCTGCTAAACTTCCACGGATAGAGAATTCCAGCAGGATTGCTGGCCGACCTTCGGAGGATCACCGTGCCCGACACTCAACCGCCCGTCTTTCAACCCTTTGTTCCCGCCGGCGACAACCGCCCGGAGTTCACTGCCCGCGCCGTTCTGCTCGGCTCCTTCTTCGGCATCATCTTCGGCGCCGTCACCGTCTATGTGGGCCTGAGGGCCGGGCTGACGGTCGCCGCGTCCATCCCCATCGCGGTGCTGTCGATCAGCATCCTGCGCGCCTTTGGCCGCAGCTCCATCCTGGAAAACGTCATAGTCCAGACCACCGGCAACGCCGGCCAGTCCATCGCCGCGGGCGTCATCTTCACGCTGCCCGCGCTGATCTTCCTCGGTTTCGACCTGGAATACGCGCGCATCTTCGTACTGGCGCTGATCGGCGGCTTTCTCGGCGTGCTCTTCATGGTGCCGCTACGCAAGCAGTTGATTGTGGATGAGCACAGGAACCTGAAGTTCCCCGAGGGCACCGCCTGCGCCGACGTGCTGATTGCCGGCGAAAAGGGCGGCTCCTTCGCCAGCCGCGTCTTCTTCGGCCTCGGCCTGGGCGCGCTTTACACCTTTTTCCAGAACGAGAACCTCTTCGGCGCGTGGCCGGGAACCCCGGAGTTCCGCCCCGACTTTGGCCCCAACCATGTGCTCAAAGGCTCGGCCATCAAGGCTGACGCCACCAGCGAGTACCTGGGCGTGGGCTACATCATCGGGCCCAAGACAGCGGGCGTCATGTTTGCCGGTGGCGTGCTCTCCTGGCTGGTGCTGATGCCGCTGATCTACTTCTTCGGCAAGGCGCTCCCCGGGCCGGTCTACCCCGGCACGGTGCCCATCGCGCAGATGGGTCCCAGCGACCTCTGGATCACCTACATCCGTCCCATGGGCGCGGGCGCAGTGGCCGCCGCCGGGCTTATCACGCTCCTCAAGACGCTGCCCACCATCTTCAGCGCGCTCAGCTCGGGCTTCAAGCTCATGCGCAAGGGCAGGGACGCCGCGGCCGCCGAGCCTCTCCGCACCGAGGATGATTTCTCCATGGGCACGGCGCTCATCGGCTCCGCGCTGCTGGTCGTTCTCATGTTCTTCTTCCTCTACTTCAAGCCGGTGCCGGGAGCCCAGCTCGGACCCATTGAGAATCTCGCCGCCTCCTTGCTCATCGTTTTCTTCGGATTCCTCTTTGTCACTGTCAGCTCGCGCATCGTCGGCCTGATCGGCTCCTCGGCCAACCCCATCAGCGGCATGACCATCGCAACTTTAATGGCCACTTCGGCCATCTTCCTGGTCTCGGGCTGGACCGCTCCGGCCTTTGGAGCGCTGGCCATCACCATTGGCGGCGTGGTCTGCATCGCCTCGGCCGAGGCCGGCGACACCTCGCAGGACTTGAAGACCGGCTACCTGATCGGCGCCACGCCCCGTAAACAGCGCTATGCTTTCCTGATCGGCATCGTGGTCTCCACCATCGCCATCGGCTACACCCTCCAGAAGATGAACACCGTGCTGCAGGAGTTCCATGAAGCGCCGCAGGCCTGGGATCTATCCATTCCGCACTCCGGCGTCGCGGTGCAGTCCAACCCCGCCGGGCTGAATGATCGCATTCCGGTCATGGGCGCGGACAAGAAGATCATCATGCACCCCAAGAGCGAATACATCGTCCTGAACGCGCTGGGCTCCTCTGAGCTGGCCGACGGCAAGTATCTCTACTCGCCTACCAGCAAGCAGATCGAAGTGCAATGGATTCCCGGCATCGGCGGCGAGAAGGCTCCCGCCCCGCAGGCCCGCCTGATGGCCACGGTGATCAGCGGGATTCTGAGTCGTAAATTGCCCTGGGGATTGGTGCTGCTGGGCGTTTCCATTGTTTTTACGGTTGAGCTGCTGGGCATTCGCTCGCTGGCCTTCGCCGTGGGCGCCTATCTCTCCATCGGCACCACGCTGGCCATCTTTGCGGGCGGCATCATGCGCTGGCTGGTCGATGAGGCGGTGAAGAAAGCCGGCGGCAACCCTGAAGCTGAAGGCGACGTTTCGCCCGGCTCGCTCTTCGCCAGTGGCCTGATCGCCGCCGGCGGCATCGCGGGACTGGTCGGCGTGGGCCTCAAAGGCTACGCAATGACGGTTCATCCCGACAATCCGCTCAGCCCCATCCACTTCCACATCACCGACAACCCCGCCGTCTCGGTACTAGCCTTTGCCGCGCTGGCCTTCTCGCTGTACTACTTCGCCCGCAAGCCGCTGAAGAAGTGAGAGATATTGTTTCTGGGTTCCGCACAGGTGCAACAAGCTCCAGAGTCCATCTTTTTCATCTTGCCAATCTCAATAGACGACTGAACGCATTGCGTTCAGTCGTCTATTGACATCTTTGTCGCCTTGAGCTATTCTACGGTTGTACTAAGGAGTTGGCGCATGGAAGTCGAGTTTGCCGACAAAAAGCTCTCGCTGGTCGAGACTGTCGATGCGCCAAAGACGAAACTGCCGATTTCGGTCATTGAATCGATGAGAAACAAACTTCAGTTTCTCAGGAACGTTCCCGATGAAAGGTCGTTGAGAAACTGGCGAAGTCTGCATTACGAAAGAATGGAGGGTGAGGAGAAATCAATTCGCTTAAACGATCAGTTTCGGTTGATTTTCACAATTGATACCGAGTGCAATCCAAACAAGATAAAGGTGTTAAGAGTCTGGAATCACGATTGAGGGGGGGCAATGGCGACGGCGGATGCAACTTGGATTAAGCACCCCGGATTTTTCATCAGGGAGGAACTGGACGAACGTGCGTGGAGTCAGCGCGATCTTGCTTTCATTCTTGGTGTTCCGGAACAGGCTGTAAACATGATCATTAGCGGGAAAAGGGGAATCAGCCCCGATATGGCCCGCTCTTTGGGGGATGCGTTCGATGTTCATCCTGATTTGTTCGCAAATCTACAAATGAATTTCGACATGGCGCAGGCCAAACAACCAAAACCTGGGGTCTCGCTTCTGGGAAAGATGCACGTCAGCTACCCCGTACGGGAAATGGTAAATCGTGGCTGGCTTGTCAATGCTGAAGCAGAGATGATTAACCAGCAATTGGCCCGATTTTTTGAGGTACAAAACACCGCGCAGGTTCCTTATATGGCCCATGCCGCTAAAAAGCGAAGCCTGTACGAAGAGCGGGAGATTCCTCCAGCGCAGTTAGCTTGGTTGTTCAGAGTTAGACAAATCGCAAAGTCGATTTCCGTGCCCAAGTATTCTGAAGGCAGGCTGAGGGAAGCCGTGGAAACGATGCGCGGACTCACGGTTGCGCCTGAACAAACTCGTGAAATCCCACGGCTGTTATCTGAGTGCGGTGTGCGCTTTATCATTGTTGAGAAACTGCCAAATTCAAAGATAGATGGCGTATGTTTCTGGTTGAACGAACACTCTCCGGTAATTGGTATGTCGATTCAGCGCGATACCATCGATAATTTCTGGTTTGTGTTGCGTCATGAGTTGGAGCATATTCTTCTGAAGCATGGCCGAAAAGCGGAAATGATCGACGGCGATCTTCAGAAATCAAATGACGATGCGCTGGAGCCGGAAGAAGAAAAAGTAGCTAATGCCGCTGCGAGAGATTTCTGTGTAGTAACAGCAAAATTTGAATCATTTATGATTCGGAAGAAGCCGTTCTATTCCGAGCGTGATGTGATCGCTTATTCCCGTATTATCAATCGACATCCGGGAATCGTTGTTGGCCAGATGCAGAGGTATCTTGACAATTACAGTTACCTCACTCGTTACTTGTCGAAGGTAAGACAGTTTGTCATGCAGGGAGCCATTGCGGACGGATGGGGCCAAATCATGCCTATTTCACTGTGATAGGAGTAATCCATGTCTACGAAGAACGAACAACTTCAACAGGTTTGGCACCATTATGATGCCAATAAAGCTCATCAACCGACCAGCGCAAGGGAAGCAGTGGAATGGGCCGTCAAGGAAGGCCTAATTGAACTTCCAGAGATTGACCCGTTTGATATTCTTGCAAGCCAGATGTCGAATGCGCTCCGGGACGAGTATCGGACCGACGGCAACGGGCGCCGATACCGCGTCAACCATGCGGTTCGTGTAACTAACGCCGGTGTGCAGCAAACTTTTTGGGGGGTGATGGGGTATGCATCCCACGACCACATGGAACGTGCATTCACTCAACGCCGTGAGCAGATTGTGGGTGATAATTTTCAGCTCAAGACTGATGTTGGTGTATACAACGAGATGCATCTTGGAAAGCGCCCTGCGATTCAGCTCGTGCTGGACTACAGTGATGACGTTGCAGAGCGTCAGGCCTTGATGTCCATTCGTCCGAAAAAGGTTGCGGCTGCGGCGTGATCTTGTCAGAAGATAGAGTCTCGATTCAGGGTAATGGGAATCACATATCCTACGCCATCACCTGCAACCGAACCCCTTCATCTCCTGCAAGCAAGCGATGATATTGAAGAGATTCGCCGCGGTCGGATTACCCTTGGGTCCGAACATCTGATGCAGCGTCTTCACGGAATCTCTATCTTCTCTGCCGCCTCCATTTAGCCCGCTGCCGTTATCATGCTCTTGGAGGCAAAAAATGAACCTGACCGGCAACACCATTCTCATCACCGGCGGCGGCTCCGGTATTGGCCGCGGACTGGCGCAAGAGCTGCACGCGCTCGGCAACCTGGTCGTCATCGCCGGGCGGCGCAGGCAGACGCTGGAGGAAACCACCGCAGCCAACCCCGGCATGAAGTCGCTCACCCTCGACATCGAAGACCCTGCCGCGATTCGCGCCTTTGCCGCCCAGGTGGCCACAGAGTTTCCCGCGCTGAATGTGCTCATCAACAACGCGGGCATCATGCGGGCCGAAGACCTGCTCGAGCAAAAGGATTTGACCGACGCGGAGGCCACTGTCACCACCAACCTGCTCGGGCCGATTCGCCTGACGGCGGCGCTGCTTCCGCACCTCCGGAAGCAGCCCCGCGCGGCCATCGTCAACGTCTCGTCCGGCCTGGCGTTTCTTCCGCTGGCGCTGACGCCAACCTATTGCGCCACCAAGGCGGCGATTCACTCCTATACCGAGTCGCTTCGCTACCAGCTCCGGGGAACGCCGATCGAAGTTCTCGAACTCGTTCCGCCCTACGTCCAGACCTACTTGATGAACGGCGCCAATGACCCGCTCGCCATGCCCCTGGATCAGTTCATCGCCGAGGTGATGGAAATCCTGAAGACGCAGCCGACCCCGACGGAAATCTGCGTGGAAGCCGTGAAAGGGCTGCGCTTTTCCGCCGCCGGCGGCAAATATGGCGTGATCTTCGCCGGGCTCAATGAGGCGCGACCGGATGGTCACTGAGCCTGAGAAGCACTGGGTGCCCCAGGTCCCGCTTTTGGGACCTGGGATCGTGACAGTCCGGCTCGCGCGTTACCGGCTCAGCGTGAAGATCACATCGACCGTAGTCTTCACCTCGACCGGCTGGCCGTCGAGCAGGTAGGGGCGATAGAGCCAGGTCTTCACGGCGTCGAGCGCTGCCGGTGGCCGGCTGGCGCGAGTGGCCTGGCTCCTTGCTTTACCGCCGCGCTGCCGTCGAACGCAGCGATTCAACGACGGCCTTGACCGTCCCCAGCATTCTCGAGACCTGCCGCACCGGCGCGCTGACCGCATTGGCCACAAAACCCCCGGCGCGATCCATGGTGTCCAGAAGGTCGGTGCACATCAAATCCAGCCGGTTGCCCTGCCTCCGCGCCTTATCGAGAATCTCCATGGCCGTGGATTGCACCTCCGCGGTTTGGACGCGCAGCCCTAGCGCAATATCCGCCAGATCGCCGGTGGCCGCCTCGATCTTGGGCGCCATGCGGTTAAGAACCACCTGCGCGCTCGAAACGAACTCCTGCGCGCTGGTCAGGACGATCTGCGTATTGGCCAAAAGATCCCGCGTGTCGTAGAGAACGGGCATCACCGAGGTGCGCAGATTCTCGGTCTCTTCCCGAAGGGAGTTAGCCGCCTTGCGCACGGCGATGGTGATTGCCAGCAGCATGATCGTCTGCAGCAGCATAGCCAGCCCAGTGACAATAGCAAAGGCGAGCAGGATGGTTTCATGGTCCAGGTTTGACATTGAAGTGACCTCGTGCAGCCGATCTGCGGGCTCGGTTTCGTACTCTTCGGCGCTCCGCAATCCAAGCCGAAGCGTTGTCTCCGGAGCCTGCGCCTGAGCGCCAAACGGCCGCTCAAACGCAGACACCGCGCAAAGGATCTAAGAGACCCCTGGGCCTGCCCGAAATCCGGGGCGGAATGCGGGCCAGGGTAAAGGCTAAAGCTCGGTAGGTTCGTCGGGGACGATAGGCGCCTGGTAAGCCTGGCGTCCAGCGTCAACCGCCGCGGTCACCCGGCCGGTCTGTTCGGAGACCAGGTTTTTGCCGCGCTCCACAAACTCTTCCCACTGCGCCCGCCCGCGATCCACAACCTCGCGGCCGCGCTCCACGTATTCGCTCACCTGCTCCTTGCTCTTGTCCACCAGGTCGCCCATTTGTTCGGCGGCTTGCCGGGTGCGCGCGCGCAGGTATTCGGTTCCCTCCCGGGCACCGTTGACCAGGTCTTCCCGGGTTTCGCGGCCGCTCTTGGGGGCATAAAGAATCCCCACCAGCGCGCCGACGCCTAATCCAGCCACAAACCACGCCAGACCGTTAATCTTGTTTTCTTCTGTCATGATGAAAACTCCCTTTTCGCTCAGCTTCAAGATGGCCTGAGCGTATCAAATTTCTGTGTCTGCCGCAAATGAAATCCGGTTGCGGCTCCCCAGGAAGCATCGACGCACTCCCGGCGGGAGAAACTTCGCTGCACACTCGCTGCAATCGACGCACAACCAGTATAAGCAGTTGCATCTCCGCCAATGTGAGCAAGTTTACTCATTTTGCATCCTTTGTGCAGCTTGTCCGATTCCACTCCGAAAATGGACAGAACTAGCTCTTCAGCGCCACCCGAATATGCAACTCCTTCAACTGCTGGTCGGTGACCGTCGTCGGCGCATCCACCATCAGGTCGATGGCCTTGGCGGTCTTGGGGAAGGCGATCACTTCGCGCAGGCTGGGCGCGCCGGCCAACAACATCACGATGCGGTCCAGGCCCAGCGCGATGCCGCCGTGAGGAGGCGTGCCGTACTCCAGCGCATCGAGGAAGAATCCAAAGCGCGCGCGGGCCTCTTCGTCGCTGATGCCGAGCGACTGAAAGATCTGCTGCTGGACATCTTTGCGATGAATTCGGATCGATCCCGAGCCCAGTTCCATGCCGTTCATCGCCAGGTCATAACAGTTCGCCCGCACACTGGCCGGATCGGTCAGCAGGTTCGCCATGTCCGCCTCGTGCGGCGAAGTAAACGGATGGTGCGCCGGCATCCACTTGGCCAGCGCCGCGTCGTACTCGAACATCGGGAAGTCGGTGATCCAGATCGGCTGGAAGGCCTTGGAACCATCGATCGGCGCACCCGGCTCCGCGTCCTTGACCACCTTTTCGGTCACGCCAAAGGCTCCATGCTTATCGGCGTATTTCTTGGCCAGTTCGGTGCGGAAGTTGCCCGCGGCCGAGTAGACGTTGATCTCGCGCTCACTCAGGCGGCCCTCAAATTTCGTATCGCTGGCCTTCACCGGATGCGCCGGATCGCCGGCCACGATGATGACAAAATCAGCCTCCGCCGCCCCCGCCAGCTCGCGCGCCTTCACCGCCGCTTCAGGAAAGCCCTTGGCCAGCCGCTTGAAGTCGTCGATGAACTTCGCGCCCTTCTTCAGGTCGAAGCTCGGATGATTGTCCTCGCGTTCCTTGCGGCTCAACTCGCCCACATTGGGAATGCGCAGCGCCACCACCGGCAGCGCCGGATCGATTTGCAGCGCGGCCAAATTCTCGTCGGTAAATGCCGGGCGCACATCCGTCAGTCCCGGCAAACGCAGGTCGGGCTTGTCGCATCCGAATTGCCGCATTGATTCGTCATAAGTAATGCGCGGAAAGGGCGTTGGCAATGTAACTCCCGCCGCTTTGAAGCCCGCAGCAAGAAACTGCTCCGCAACGCCGAAGACCGTCTCCTGGCGCGGAAAGCTCATCTCCAAATCCACCTGCGTAAACTCAAGTTGGCGGTCGGCGCGCAGATCCTCGTCGCGGAAGCAGCGGGCAATCTGAAAGTATTTGTCGAAGCCGGAGATCATCAGAATCTGCTTGAAGATCTGCGGCGACTGCGGCAGCGCGTAGAACTCGCCCGGATGCAGGCGGCTGGGCACCAGAAAATCGCGCGCGCCCTCCGGCGTGCTCTTGGTCAGGATCGGCGTTTCGATCTCCAGAAAGCCCTGCTGGCTGAGGTTGTCGCGGATGGCCAGCGTAATGTCATGCCGCAAGCGGAAGTTGTGCTGCATCTCGGGCCGCCGCAGATCCACGTAGCGGTACTTGAGCCGGACTTCCTCGTTCTGGATCGCCTCTTCCGACGGCGAAAACGGCGCGAGGCGCGTGTCGTTCAACACCAGCAACTCGGTCGCCTCAATCTCGATCTCGCCCGTCTCCATCTTGGGATTGATGGAGTCCGCGTCCCTCAGGCTGACCTTGCCCACCGCGGCGACGACGTACTCCGGCCGGACCATTTCACCTTTCAGGTGGCCCTCGGGAACCAGTTCCTTGTCCAGCACAATCTGCGTGATGCCGCTGCGGTCGCGCAGATCGAGAAAGATCAGGTTGCCGTGATCGCGCCGCCGGTTGACCCAGCCCATCAGCACAACCGTCTGCCCTGCGTCGGCGGCGCGCAATTCGCCGCAAGAATGCGTCCGTTCGAGATTTCCTTGAAAGTCGAGTGCCATACTCTCTTGATTGTAATGGAAGGGGTTCGGCAGGGTTTACTCAATGAGGCGGCAAATCCTGAATTTGACTCTTCCATTCCGGTTTGCGCCGCACTATGATGGACACAAGGAGAGACGAGATGGCAGCCGCGCCGGTTTTTGTGCCCGTCGAAGAATATCTCCAAAGCTCCTACTCGCCTGATGCCGAGTATATCGACGGGCAGATCGTGGAGAGGGAGAGCACGATGGGAGAGAACGAACACTCCGCATGGCAGGAGGCGATCTGCGCCTGGTTTCGCGCACAGGCCGTGAGTGCTGGCATCCGGGTGCGTCCGGAACTGCGTGTACAGGTGGATGCCTACGGCTTTCTGATTCCTGACGTGACGCTGCTGGACCGCAACCTTCCGGCTGAACCCATCGCCACGCATCCGCCGGTCGCCGTGATCGATGTTCTCTCGCCTGCCGACCAGGTCGGACGCGTGATGAAGAAGGGCGAACGCTACGAGAAGATGGGGATTCGCACGATTCTAATCGTCGATCCCGAAGGACCGGCATACCGGTATCGCGATGTCAAGCTCGAACCTCTGGCCGAAAGGGCGTTTACACTCGAAGGCAGCTTGGCGCTCTTCGATCTGGACGAGATCGCCAAGCTGGTGGATTGAGCCTTGATACCCCGGCCCCAATAGCGAGGGGCCGGGGCCACACTCCACACGGCTTTGGATGGAACTCGCCCTACATACACCAATCAGAATGGGAACGATTCACGAGCTGACCAATCCTTCACTTTTTCCCGGAAATTCCTGGGTCTGACGAAGAGGATCACCTCCCCAGGCTGAGGCGAAGCGGTGACTTTGCCGCAAGTATTCGCCGATACAACGCCATGTTCAAGCACCTCCTTCGTCGAGAAGTCTATTCCCTCATAGCGCGCGTTGGGCATACTCTCAGGGAATGCGCATGATGGATGATCACCATTGGTGCCAATCGTCAGTGAGCCGGCGTATTTGAAAACCGGATTGATCGCCCCGTTACCTCCGCAGCCTAGTTTCGAATTATAGGAAATATCTAATTCGTTTTCCATCTGGGTAAGGCGTAGCCGAGCAACACCGTCCTTGTCCATTGGAATTTCAGCACTCTTTCGGTAGTCTTTCATCATCCTCGCGGCAACACAGACGCCCGCAACGGGGCGTCCGGTTTTGCCATCTACAAGTTTGATCTGGATGGTCTGTGCGTGAAGAGCCGTCGCGTATGAAGCTAAAAAAAGAAGCGCAAATAACGCCATTGCAGAGAGCCCCATGCCAAAGAACCTACTGTTAACCTTGTCGCCGGTTGTCATGGACATGGCCATTACCCTCCTATTCCTGACCTATCTCTCAGTAAGTGCCGGGTGTCAGAGGTCAGGATTTTCGGACCTGGGAAAGATTGAACCCAACCCCGAAAAAATCAATTCGAAAGAAAAACCGCCAGTTCCCCGCGAGGAACCTTGGTCTGTACGCCTGTGGAGAAGTTCTTCACCGTAAGAATACCGGATTGAAGCTCGTCTTCGCCCAGAATCACAATCTGGCGAGCCGTCTTGTCGGCCGCCTCAAAGGATTTCTTCAGCCGGAAGCTGCCCTCGCCCAATTCAATCCAAAGGCCCTGGTGGCGCAATTCGCGAGCCAGAACCAGCGCGGCAGCGTTCATCCCCTCGCCCAGCGGCGCAATAAACGCATCGGCCTTCGCCGCAACAACCCCTTGTTCGAGCGCAGCCAGCAGCGTAAGCACCAGCCGGTCCTCGCCCATCGCAAAGCCGATCCCCGGCGCGCGCGGCCCGCCCAGCATCTCGCTCAGCCCGTCGTAGCGCCCGCCGCCCAGCAGCGCATTCTGCGCACCCAGGCCCCCGTGCGTGAACTCGAAGGTCGTCCGCGTATAGTAGTCCAGGCCGCGTACCAGCCGATGGTTGCGCGTGTACGGCACGCCCGCCGCATCCAGCGCCGCCGTCACCGCGGCAAAGTGTTTTTTCGACTCTTCGTCCAGCGAGTCGGCAATCACCGGCAGCGTCTCGATGATCGGCTGATCGGCGGCAACCTTGCAGTCCAGTACCCTCAGCGGATTGGTCTCCGCGCGCCGCTGGCAATCCCCGCACATCTGCCCCACTACAGGAACGAGTGCCGCTCGCAGCGCCTCGTTGTAGCGCGCTCGGTCCGCCGCCGACCCAACCGAGTTCAACTCCAGCGTCCAGCCGGTGATGCCCAGCTCGTCCAGCAGAGTGGCCAGCATCTCCAGCACCTCCGCATCCCGCAGCGGCGACTCGCTCCCGGCGGACGGCGGCCCAATCACCTCCGCCCCGATCTGCGAAAACTGCCGGTAGCGCCCCTTCTGCGGCCGCTCCCGCCGGAACTGCGGCCCGATGTAATAGAGCTTTTGCAGCAGTCCGCTCTCGCCCAGCCCGTGCTCGATGTACGCCCGCACCACCCCTGCGGTATTCTCCGGCCTGAGGGTGAGCGATTGCGTCTTCTCCGACTGCGCTCGCGCCCTGTCCTCCCAGGTGTACATCTCCTTGGAGACGATGTCGGTCTCCTCGCCCACCCCGCGAGCAAAGAGGCCGGTATCCTCGAAGACCGGCGTGCGAATTTCGCCGAAGTTGTAGCGCGCAAAGACGTCCCGCGCGGTAGCCTCAATCCGGTTCCAAAGCGCGGTCTCTGGCGGCAGCAAATCCCGCGTCCCGCGAACAGCTTTCAATGTCTGGCTCATAATGATAACCTTTGTCTCAACTTCTAAGGATACAAGGTAAGAGCCATGATCCTCCATTCCGCCTCAATCGCCGCGTTTTTCGTGGACCAACTGGCGCAAGCGCCGGTCGTGGTCAAATGCGTACTACCAACCAACGCGGACTCTGGGTTGAAACAGTGGATTCAGCCCATTCTCAACCTCGTGTCCATTGTGGCAGTCGTCGGTATTGCGATTTTTTCCTTCGGTGCGACCAGTAGAAAGGAACATCGGAGATGGGTGCTAGGGAGACTCTGCACAAGTCTCAACCCCGCGCCCTGCCTGGATAAAATAATAAGTAGAGGGTGATGGCGATGCGGCAACTGACACTGGCGTCTCAAGAGGTTTTTGAAAAGCACAGCCGTAAGGGCAAGCGGGAACTGTTTCTGGACCGGATGGAGCAAGTGGTGCCATGGCCGGAGTTGTTGGCGCTGGCTGAGCCTCATTATCCCAAGGCGGGCAACGGCCGCCATCCGGCAGGCTTGTCGATCATGCTGCGCACATACTTCTTGCAGCAGTGGTTTGGTTTTTCCGATCCCGGCATGGAAGAGGCCTTCTATGATTCGCCCGCGTTGCGGCGCTTCGCCGGAGTCGATCTGGGCGTGGCCGCCGCGCCCGATGAAACCACCATCCTGCGCTTCCGCCACTTGCTGGAGCAGCACGAGCTATGCGGCCAGATACTCGATACGGTGAACCACTATCTGGCCAGCAGGGGCATTCGCATCGGCACGGGAACCATCGTGGATGCAACGATTATCAACGCTCCGAGTTCTACTAAAAACTCGACCGGTAAGCGCGATCCGGAGATGCACCAGACCAAGAAGGGCAACCAATGGTACTTCGGTGCCAAGGCGCATATCGGCGTGGATAGCAAGGAGACGGTGGTGCATTCGGTGGCGACCTCGGCGGCCAGCGTGGCGGACAAACATATGTTGCCCGACTTACTGCACGGCGCGGAGAAGAAAGTGTGGGGCGATGCAGGTTATCAAGGGCAGACAGAGGCGATTCATAAGGCCGCGCCCGAGGCGCAAGATATGACCAGCCGCCGTGCCAGGTTCAAGAATTATGTAGACGAGGAGGCACGGCGCAAGAACACGACCAAGGCGCGAGTCAGGTCGAAGGTGGAGCATCCGTTCCGCATCCTGAAGCGCGTCTTCGGATTTACCAAGGTGCGTTATCGGGGTTTAAGGAAGAATCATGCATGGCTTTGCGCGGCCTTCGCGCTGGTCAATCTCTACCAACACCGCAATCGCTTGGCCCCTCAAGGGGCGTAGTGTCTCTGGAGGCCGGAAAACGGCCTCCAGAGACCAGATCAACCACCAAGAATACCGAATTCCGAGTGGTTTTCGACTTGATTTTGATCGAAAACGACGAGATATTTCTACGTCTTCGTGATCGCTGCGAAATCAGGCACCTGTGCAGAGGTTCCCTAGATCAGAAGAAATCCGAGTGGAAGGAACTACTTGATCTTGCATCCAAAGTTGAACAATTCATGCCTTCTGTCGCAGTAGGAGGCGAGTTGATAAAGACCGTGCATGACCCATTATTTCGCGATTACCTTCGAGACATGACTCAGACCATATTGAAGTGCATTTTTATATCCGAATTCAAAAGAGAAAAAATCTACAATAGCCTATTAAATGTCCAGCTTGTTAACGAACAATCGAAAGGACACATAGAGGATCACAATTCCAATGCACATCTCGCTCAAGCATTGGGGAAGCCGCGACCATTAGAAGCAGCACAAAATGTACAGTCAGAATTAATTGCTCTTCGGCGCGAAATTCGCCTGTTTGCGTCGGAGGATATGGATATAGTGCATCAGAGGCAATGGTGGAAATTACTGGTTGGTATTCTCAAGAAACCGCGTAAGCCAAAGGTTGAAGGCAACGCATCTCAAGACCGTTCATAGGAGCCGCCTTAGCTCGCCAGCCGCTCCTCGCGTTCCAACCCCTCGTGAATCAGCATCTTCAAGTAAGTCTGATAGCGGAGTCCGCGACGCTCGGCCAGCGTCCGTGCACGAGAAATCTCCTCCGGAGCCAGCCGAATCGTCGTCGGAGACGTAACACCGCGCTGCTTCAGTGTGCCTTGCCGTACCCGCCCTTCCTGAGCTGCCTGCAAGAATGCCGCCGCCAGTCCCTCGCGGTTCTCGTAAGCCCAGTTGGCCTCGTCGGCCTCGTTTTCAAACTTCGGTATTGTTAGTGCTCCCATAACGTCGCCTCATTTCGGCTAGGTAATACGTCTTGAGTTGCTTCGGCGCGTCCCACGCTGAGATCACTCTCACTTGTCCGCCGCGCCATGTTGTCAGTAGTTGCAGAATCCGTCCCTTGGCTGTCTCGCCAATTTGCAGGAGTCGTTCTTCCTCGCCGCTTCCCTCCGCTGTTTGCATCTCTATGTCAAGAGGATCGCCAAGTACGACCTCTTCGGCTTCTTGCAGCTTCACGCCGTGCCGCGCCAGATGGTCTCGGTTCGCATCGTCCCAATCGAAGTTCAGCGATTGACTGTTCATAGATGCTCCCAAATATAAGCCACGCAATAGGTTTCTGTCTCGGAGCATCGAATGTATTTACAGTGTATATCGTTTTCTGGGTTATATCAAGAATATCCGGGACAAGAGGCAAGTCACGGATGGCTCTGGGCGGAAGAGCAAAAGAACGCAGAGGCTCAGCTTTGAGCGCAATTCCTGGCCACTTTTACGCCAAATTATCTCTACTTCGGAGTGAAGGCTTTCTTGCGTATTCCGTACTGCTTTTGACGCGGTTTGGCACGATGTCCGAGGCGCCGGCGGCGTTGACTCCCATCGACATTCAGCCGGTGAAAGAACCAAAGCCCGAAGGCAGCTCGAAGTGGCCACAGGCCGCAAACCGTACCTCCGGCGAAGGTGTCCTGTATCAAATCTACAACGCGCGAAAACGGGCCGGAAAGCCGGAGCCATCGGCCCCGGCCTCGGCGTTTGAATCTTGCTTACACCAGCTTGGCGTCGAGCAGAATCTCCGTGTTGTTGGCGAAGAGCTTGGAGATCGGGCAGCCGCTCTTGGCGTCGGCGGCGGCCTTGGCAAAGGCCTCCTGCGATGCGCCGGGAACGCTGGCCGTGGTGGTCAGCGCGATGCGCGTGATAGCGAAGCCGTCGCCGACCTTGCCCAGCGTGACCGCCGCGCTGGTTTCGATCTTCTCCGGCGTGTAGCCCGCTGCGCCCAACTGCGCGCCCAGCGCCATCGAGAAGCACCCAGCGTGCGCCGCCGCAATCAGCTCTTCGGGCGTGGTGCCCGAATCCGCGCCTTCAAAGCGCGTGGCGAAGGAGTACTTCGCGTTGCTCAGCACGCCCGTCGCCGTCGAGATCGTGCCCTTGCCTTCCTTCAGTGAACCTGTCCAAACCGCGCTTGCCTTGCTTGCCATTATGTCTCCTTGGGGGTTGATTGATTGGGATTGCGTTGCCGGATGCGCCGCTGCGAGGGAAAGTCCCAACCGCGGCTGCAAAATGCAGGACGCCCGTTTGATGCATCGCTTCCCTGTCAGGATGCGTGGTCCCCCACCCTTTTCGCGATAAAGCTGCGAAAAGGATGGGGCACCCAGCCTGCCAGGATGCGCGAGAAAGCGCGTATGCGCGCCTCGATCTGGGCGTCAGAGTTCCTCTTCGTCCTGCGGGGTCATGGCGTCCAGCGGCGCGGCGACCAGCAGATGGGCACGGCTTAGCACCTTGCGGGCCAGGCCGGTCAGCGCCATCCCGGCCGCATCCTGCAGCGGAACCCAGCGCCGGTCGCCGCCTGGAACGGTCAGCGCTTCCACATCGTCTTCAAAGACTGTGCGTATGCGCACATAGAAGTTCACTTGCATGATGGCGTGGCGCACGGTCATCCTCAGCGCCTCATCAGGGACGGCTGACTCCCGCAGCGAGGGCAGCTCCCACAGCCCCGGCATCACGGTCAGCGAGGCCGGCCGCTGCTCCAGGAGCACCTCGCGATGCGCCTGGCCGGAGAGCAGCCCGCTACGCACCGAGAGCGCGTGGGCCACCTCGCGGCTCTGCATCCGCGGGCGCGGCGCGGTATCGTGCTCTCCCTGCGTCTTGCAATCGGCGGCCAGCGGGCAGACCAGGCACTGCGGATTGCGCGGCACGCAGAGGGTCGCGCCCAGCTCCATCAGCGCCTGGTTGAAATCTCCGGGGCGGAGCGGGTCCACCAGTCTGGCGGCCAGCTCCTCGATTTTGCGCCGGACAGCATTGCCGCCGCCCGCGCGGCTGCCCGCCTTCCAGCCTTCCATACGGCAGAGCACCCGCTCCACATTGCCGTCCACCACGGCCACCGGCTCGCCGTAAGCGATGCTGGCCACGGCCGCCGCGGTGTACGCGCCGATGCCGGGCAGCAGGCGCAGCTCCTCCGCCGTCCGCGGCAGGTTGCCCTGATCATGGTCGGCCACAAACTGCGCCGTCTTGTGCAGCATCCGCGCGCGGCGGTAGTAGCCGAGGCCGCTCCACGCGGCCAGCACCTCCTGCTCGGTGGCCAGAGCGAGCGAAAGCAGCGTGGGGAAGAGCGCCATGAAGGCCTGGTAGCGCTCGACCACCACCGCTACGCGGGTCTGCTGCAACATGATCTCGGAGACCCAAATGGCATAGGGATTCAGGCTGCGCCGCCAGGGCAGATCGCGCCGGCAGCGCTCGTACCACGCCAGCAAACGCCCGCGCACGCGTGCAATCTTCTCCGCCTCCCAGCCCCGCTTGCCCATGCGCTCAGATTAAGCCATCTGCCCCTGCCGTGTACCCTGGGTGCCCCAGATTCCTTTTTTGAGACCTGGGAATCCATAGAGCCTGGGTGCCCCATCCTTTTCACGCTCGACGTGAAAAGGGTGGGAGACCACAAACTTGACCCGCCCCCTGACAAGCCAATCCATCCGAGGTGTAAACTTCTTCTTCGCGGAGAAGCAGTCTTTTCCCCGCGCGAACAGGAAAAAACCATGCGCAAAATCACGATTTGTCTCTCTCTCGCACTCGCCTTCGTCCTCGCCTCGTTTTGCCCAGCCCAAACCGCGCCCGCCAAGCGCCCCATGACCTTCGAGGATCTGATGAAGATGAAGCGGCTGGGCGAGACCGCCGTCTCGCCTGACGGCAAGTGGCTGGCCTACGGCGTAACGACCGTCAACCTCGACCAAAACACCAAAACAGCGGAACTCTGGATTCAGGCGATTGCCGGCCCAAATTCTGAATCTCAGGCGCCGAAGAAGTTGGACGTGGCTCTGCCGGGAGACTCGGGGATTCAGTTTGCCTCGGACAGCAAGCGGATTCTCTTCCTCAGCGGGCGTGGCGGCTCGCAGCAGGTTTGGACGGCGGAGTTCGATCCGGCCACCGGAGCAACCGCCAACCCGAAGAAGCTGACGGCGATCTCGACCGAAGCCGGCGACGCGATCTGGTCCCCCGACGGGAACTCCGTTCTCTTTACTTCTACCGTCTATCCAGACTGTCCGGCGATCACGGCGGCCGACGCGGCAACTGGCGATAAGTGCAACGCCGACCGCGACGCCGCCGCTGCCGCCAGCAAGGTCAAGGCGCAAATTTTTACGCATCTTTTGTATCGCCACTGGGACCACTACACCGGCGAGAAGCGCAGCCACCTCTTTCTGCTGACGGTTGCGACGGGCGCGCTGCGCGACCTGACGCCGAACGATCCGCACGACGTTCCGCCGTTCTCGCTCGAGGGCGGCGGCTGCGGCGGCGCCTTTGCGCCGGACTCGAAGGAGCTGGCCTTTACCGAGAATCTCGACCCGGAGCCGGCGATCAGCGTGAGCGCAAAGATTTTCACGCTCGACCTGACCAACGCGGCGGCAAAGCCTGTAGCGATCAGCACCTCGGCGGGCGGCAACTTCAACCCTGCCTACTCGCCCGACGGCAAGTACATCGCGTGGCGCTCGGAAGCGCGGGCCGGCTACGAGAGCGATAAGTTCAGGTTGGTGGTTTATGACCGGGCGGCTAAGACAGTCAAGGATTTGCTGCCGAAGTTCGATCGGTGGGTTGAGGAATTTGCCTGGGCGCTTGGTTCTCACTCCATCTATTTCACGAGCGGCAATCATGGTGAAGAAGACATTTACGAAGGCTCACTCACTTGGCCAGAGCCAAGGCTGGTTGCGAGTCATGGCACATTTAGTGATTTGAGAGTCGTTCCGGTTCATCTGAATCGGCCAACCATTGAAATCCCGGATGGGTTACTTGCAACGAAGATAAAGGTTGACCGCCCGGCAGAAATTGTCTATGCAACTGGGCAGGAACTCTGCGCACCTACACCTTTAGGCCACTCTGCATCTGCAGATAACCTGGAGTGCGAAGCGGATCATCCACCTGTAACCCACCTGGACGACGCCCTTCTAGCCCAGCTCGACCTGCCCGCGATGGAATCCTTCTGGTTCACCGCCGCCGACAGTACCAAGCTGCAAGGTTTCTTGATCCGTCCTCCGGGCTTTGATCCGGCGAAAAAATATCCGGTCAAGCTCATCATCCACGGCGGACCGCAAGGCGCTTTGGGCGATTCGTGGAGCTACCGCTGGAACGCGGAGCTCTTTGCCGCGAACGGCTACGTCGTCGTGATGATCAATCCGCGCGGCTCGACCGGCTACGGGCAGGCCATCGTCGATGGCGTCAACGGCGACTGGGGCGGCAAGCCCTTCACCGACCTGATGACCGGCCTCGACTACGCCGAGCAGCATTATCCCTTCATCGACAAGAGCCGCGAGTGCGCTCTCGGCGCCAGCTACGGCGGCTTCATGGCCAACTGGATTCTCGGCCATACCGACCGCTTCAAGTGCATCGTCAGCCACGACGGAATGTTCAACCCCGAATCGGCCTACGGCTCGACGGAAGAGCTGTGGTTCAACGAGTGGGAGTTCAAGGGCAAGCCCTGGGATTATTACGGCAAGCCCGACGCCGAGAACCCCTTCCGCAAGTGGTCGCCGGCGATGTCGGCCAAAAACTTCAAGACGCCCACGCTGGTGATTCACAGCCAGCTCGACTACCGCCTCGACGTAGCCGAGGGCTTCCAGCTCTTCGATACGTTGCAACGACTCAAAGTCCCCAGCAAGATGCTCTACTTCCCCGACGAAGGCCACTGGGTGCTGAAGCCGCAGAACTCGCGGCTCTGGTACAAGACGGTGAACGACTGGGTGGATGAGTGGACGAAGTGACAGGGAATAGGGAATAGGGAATAAGGCAGGTTCGCGCTCGTATGAGTGCCAAGTTGGGGAACAGTGGACTCCATTGCGCGAAGGTGATCTGGAGTAAATTCACGAACCGTTGTACCATCAACCGCATGGCGATGACATATCGAGTATCCGCGACTCTTGGCACCAAGTCCGAGGCAGCGCTGTCCCGCATCATGAAGCGCACAGGTTGGACTAAGTCGCAGGCATTGCGCGAGGCTATTTGGGCAGCAGCAGAAAGCCAAGGCTTGGCGAAGAGACCCGCGCCCAGTCGTCGTTCCGCCAAGAATGTGAAAGTCAAGAGCTGACATTGCCCTTTCAACGCAAATCCGCCAAGCCTCGCCCCTTCCTCAACGAAGCCGGCCTCTACGACTACGCCGTCAAGTCGCTGGGCCGGGCGATGCGCACGGAGGCCGAGTTGCGGCGGCTGATGCAGAGGCGCGTCGAGCCGGGCGAACGCGGCGAGGCGGCCATCGCAGCCGCTGTGGCCCGCCTGCGCGAGCACGGCTACCTGGACGACGCCGCCTTTGCCGAGACCTACGCCCGCCTGCGCCAGGAGAACGAGAAGCTTGGGGTACGCCGCGTCCGCCAGGACTTGCAGCAGAAGGGCGTGGATAGCGAGCTGATCGCCGAGACCCTGGAAGCCCGCTATGGCCAGACCAGCGAAGAGGCGCTGGCCCGCGAGCACCTGGAACGCAAGCGCCTGCACAAGCCGGAGAACGAGAAGGAGACCGCGCGCATCATGCGCCGCCTGGTCGCGGCTGGCTTTTCTCCCGGCGTGATCTACAAGATTCTTCGCCAGTGGGATGTGCCCGACGAAGCTCTGGCCGCGCTGGATAACCTCGACGACGAGCCGCACGAAGAGTAGTTTGGGGGCTCCAGATCCCGCTTTCGGAACCTGGGATACAACCACCTTCAGCCTTCCCCGATTGCGGCGCGCGGAAGCATTCATCCCCTTGCGCCGTTCAGCTTTTACCCGGAAGAATCCAAAGTGCGGTATGCTGGTAATGCGCGCCCGTAGCTCAGCTGGATAGAGCGAACGCCTCCGGAGCGTTAGGTCGGGAGTTCGAATCTCTCCGGGCGCACCATATTTTAGCTTGCAATATGAATCGTAGAGTTGATCGGATCACCAGAGGCTCAGTTGAAGCTGGAATTCAAGGCGGCGGCCATTGCCTCCGCCTTGAATCGAGCGCCGTCGACGATCAGCCGAGATGAGTTCCCGCCGCCGCTCATGCGTTCCTGTCTGATTAGAACCCGGCGTGGGCCGCGCTTACTTCCAACTGGGCAACCTGCATTGCCGCCAGGCTTACCGGCTCTCCATAGTGGACGGCCACCATCGCGGCAGCCTTGCCTTCATTCATATAGGGCCGGACCGAGGCCAGCTTGATCGTCGATTGAGAGGCCATCCGCGCCACGGCGGCCTTGCTGGAGATGGACGTAACCAGCGCCAACATCGCGCTGACGATTGTCGCCACGGCATTGATCACGTTCAGTACCTGTTGCTGGCTGGCGGGGTTGGAGATCCTGGCCGCCTGCAGCAGCGATGCGTTCACCTGCTGCTGGAAGTCCACCACGGCAGTTTGCAGTTGCTGGAGAACCGGGGCCGTCGGATTGGCTAGGTACGCCTTGGCCTGGGCCACCAGCACATTGGAGGCCGCGTCGAAGCCCACCGTGGCCGCGGTAAAGATCGGCGCGTCGAGCGGATCGAGCAGCGTCGCTGTCGAATCCACAGTGGCCACCGCGGATTTCAGCGTTGGCGTCCAGTTCACAATGTTCTGCGCCACGCTTGTTCCCGAGCAGCCGGCCGTGAAAGGCAGCAACAGGGCAATCAGCGCCCAGACGCCGAGCTTGGCGGTGGAGTTGGTGGAGTTGGCGGAGTTGCCATTGGAAGAACTGGCCGGATCACGGGCCAGCAGGCCGAGCAGCGCGGTGGCCAGGCCGCTCACCAGCGTAACCACGGTGCCGCTGCCGGCCGCGCCCAGCGTGATGCCCTGCTGCGAAAACACGCTGGCGATGGTGATGACCCCAATCAACAGCCCGGCGGCCGAGGTCTTGGGTGAGTTCCAGATATTCGAAAAGGGATTCATGCGGAAAGCTCCTCGCAAAGAAAAAGGCGGCCTCGGCCGCCTTGGTTACCATGAGATTTGAAAGGCACGGGAGGCTTAAACCGCTTCCGCGCAAAAAACAAATCGAGACCAGCGGCGGGCAGTGTTCAGTGCCCGCCACTGGTCTCGATTTGTCGCATCTCTCCGATTTCGAGCGCTACCGTGGTTGCGGCTCTAACTCGCGGCGGAGAGCCGCTAAAGGGAAGACCAGAGACAGCCCCAAGCCCCGGAACCATCCGCTGGGGGAGGGCGTACACATTCGCCGGGCTCGGCACTTCCGACTCTGGTCTGGCTACTTCTTAGCCTAGGCGCTCTTTACATAATTTTCGGCAAAGATCGGAAAAACTTTAGTGTGAATACGATTTTTCAGAATTCGGCTTCCTACACGGGCTGTTTCCCAAAAATTTATTTTCCCACCGTGACCGATGTGGCGATGGAAATGCATGAGTGGCCTGTAGCGATCAGTCAGGGCCGCTCGCGGTGAGGAAGGCAAACCCGTGCGGCCAGAAGAGCTGGCGCCAGGTTCACCGCCGCTGAAAGCCACGCGGTCCGCCAGAATCCGAAGACCGGGATGAGGTAGGCGCTCAGCAGTAGAGCGCCCGCGCAACCGCCCAGCAGATCGATGGCGTAGAGCCAGCCGAGCTTTCGCCCTCCGCTGCCGCCGTAGAGGTGCGTCGCCAGGGGAAACTGGCAGCCGCCCAGGATGCCCGAGAGCGCGGCGAGCGCTGGGAAGACGCACTGCGCGGCCAGCCAGATTGCCGCCATCCCGGAGAGCTTGGCGAGCAGGCTGACTACGAGCATCAAAAGAGGTGCGGCGAGCGCAAGCATAAATTGCGTGAAGGCGACAGCGCGGCAAGCAGGACGATGATCGCGGCGAATGTGGCGCAACCCTAGCCAGCTTCCAGCCGCCATGCCGGCCATGAACAGTGCGATTAGAATGGCGAGTTGGCGGTAGAGGAAGCCGTAGATGGATTGGAAGGCGAGCAGCAGAATGATCTCCAGCGCCATCAGCGTGAAGCCGGTCGCGGCCATGCAGCCGGCGGCGGCGAAGCGGGTACGGCGTTCGCGAGCGGGCGCAAACGCGAGCAGCGCCGCCACGGAAAACAGAACGATGAGAGTGCCGCCGAGCACGGCGGAGAAGCGCACGCGCGCGGCCGAGCGCAGCCAGTCGGCATAGGCGGGCTTGAACTGAGCGCTCCACAGAACCGTGTTGTAGTAGTAGGCGATGGGCGAGAAGTCGCGATTGACTTGCGTCGCGGCCAGCGGCTGCAATTCGCCGCGCACTTGTTCCATGCGGTCGGGCATCATGCGGAAGGGAATGAAGTATTCGCGCACATAGCGCGTCTTCAAATGGCGCGCGAGCAGCCGCGCAACCAGCACTCGCGGATCGTCCGAGAGAAGACCGGAGCGCGTTGCGGCGAAGAAGTGAATCGTCTCTCCGGGAATCGCGACGACGGATGGAAAGACTTCATGCAGTGTGCGATTGATGCAGCGCAGGAACTCCGCCAGATCTGGGCTGATGGCCTCCTCCGACGAGCGCAGTTGCAAGGCGAGCAGCCCGTCCGGTGCAAGATGATCGCGCGCGGAGCGAAAGAATTCGGCGGTGTAGAAGCGGTTCAACTGCGCGGTCTGCGGGTCAGGAAGGCTGACAATGATTACATCGAAGCTGTCGCGTGTCGCATTGAGAAAAGCGCGGCCATCGGCGTAGTGCAAATGCACGCGGGGATCAAGAGGCGCAGAGTCCGCGGGAAGAAAATCACGCGCCATGCGAAGGAGCGCGGGGTCCAGCTCGACCAGGTCGATGCGCTCTACGGTGGGATGCTTGAGCGCCTGCGGGACGCTGCCGCCGGCGCCACCGCCGATGAGCAGAACTCTCTTCGGCGCGGGATGCTCCAGCAGCGCGTAGTGAACCGATTCTTCGGCGGCGCTTTCATCCGGCGAGCTGGCCAGGATGAGGCCGTTTTCATAGAGGCTGCGATTGTTGCCGGTTGCGATGACCGTCAGGTTGCCGTAGATCGAATCCGTCGATGCGAGCAGGTGAAAGCCGCGCCACTCCTGCGCCTGCGCCAGCCTTTCCATGCGCGGCGCAACTTCGATGAGAAGAAATACTGCGAGCAGCGTGGTAGCAGCTGATGCGGCCGCAATCTGTTTGCGGCTCATGCGCAACCAGAGGACGGCTGCCATCAGCAAATTCATAAGCAGCACAAGGCCGGCAATCTGGAAGGGCGAAAGAAAACGCAGCAGCACCAGGCTGGCGACGATTCCTCCCACGGCGGAGCCAGCCGCTTCCAGCAGGTAAGCCGAGCTGCTGGCTCTGCGCGCGTCAACGGCGGATTCGATGCTCATCATGCGCGCGGCGGCTACAAAAAGCGCGCCCGCAGTCACGCAGAAGAGGCTCAGGCAGATGAGCGATGCAAGCAGCACCGGGAGCGGGCCGACCAGCTCGCCGGGCACGGTTTGAAAGAGGCTCTTGCTCCAGCGCAATGCCCAAACTGTGAGCGGCAGGCTGATGCCGAGCAGACATTCGAGCACGGCCACCGCGCGGCGCGCATGGCGTTCACGCTGCGCAAGAGTGCTGCACACGAGGCTGCCGATCGCGGTCCAGAAGAGCCATGTGGCGAGCAGAATGCCCAGCGAGATTTCGTTGCCGTTGAAGACTGCCATCATCTCGCGCATGAGGACGATCTGGCCGAGGACGGCGCTGCATCCAATCAGCATCAGAGCCGCCTGGACGGCTGTTGCAGAGCCTTCGTTCTTGTCATCCGCGACGGAGTTGATCTGTTTTCTCATCCGAGCGCAATTATTCATCCGGCTGCCGTGGAATGCAAATCTGCATCGCTTACATTGCTTACATTCAACATTGCCGGCGGGTTCGAGGTTTTTCTCCCTTTCGCTAATACACGTGGGGATTGGTTACCCATTTAGCAAGTTAGCCACCGCTTCGCGGTGATAGCGAGTTAGCAAGTTAGCGGATGATTCGACAGTCTTTCTTTCAGGATCTTTCATTCTTCTCTGGACGTAACGCGACCTGGCGCGTTTGGCTGCTCAGGAAGACAACAGCAAGGGAGGGGCACCCAAATGTATCTCAATTGTCGTGAATCTGGCTCTGTATGCGGCATACACGGGCAGGGTGATGTGTATCACTGCCGGTCGTTGTTAACGAAGCCGAAAATGAGTGGTTTCAGGGATACCTTTTGTTTGCCTGATGGGAGTGGCAATGGCGAATGTGGAAAAGCAGGACCGTGGACAACTGCGGGTGGATGTGGAAGAGTGCAAGGGCTGCGGACTCTGCGTGGAGGCCTGCCCGCCGAAGGTGATCGCGCTGGGCGAGCGGTTGAATCACTACGGCTATCGCACGGCGGCTTACAAAGGCACTGGCTGTACGGGCTGCGGAATCTGCTTTATGGCGTGCCCCGAGCCGGGGGCGATTACCGTCTTGAGACTAGTGAATCGAGCACGTGGCGTGGAACAGAGCATGGTGGGAGCAAGCGAATGCGCAAGCAATTGATGAAGGGAAACGAAGCGATTGTGAGGAGCGCGATCCTCGCCGGATGCCGCGCGTTCTACGGCTATCCGATCACGCCGGCCAGCGAGATTGCCGAGGCTGCGGCGCTTTATATGCCGCGGGCCGGCGGGGTCTTCCTGCAGGCGGAGAGCGAGGTCGCGGCAATCAATATGATCTACGGCGCGGCGGGGGCGGGCGTGCGCGCAATGACGGCGTCGAGCGGGCCGGGGATCAGCTTGATGCAGGAAGGCATCAGCTACATGGCGGGCGCGGAGCTGCCCTGCGTAATTGCCGACATCACCCGCGGAGGGCCGGGATTGGGCAACATTGCCGCCGAGCAGGGCGACTATCACCAGGTGGTGAAGGGCGGCGGCCACGGCAACTACCGGACCATCGTGCTGGCGCCGCATTCGGTGCAGGAGATGGCAGACCTGACCACGCTGGCCTTCGAGCTGGCAGACCGTTATCGCAATCCGGTGATGCTGCTGGCGGATGGATTCATCGGACAGATGATGGAGCCGGTCGAGTTTTCGCAGACGGCCGTTGAGCCGCGGACGCCGGACTATGCCGTAACGGGCACTCAAGGCACGCGCGGCAATCTGATCTCCTCGCTGCATCTGGACATTGATGAGATGGAGGCGCATCAGGGCCGCATGGAAGCGAAGTATCGCCACGCCGAGGAGCATGAAACGCGCGCCGAGGAATGGCGCACCAGTGATGCGGAGATTGTGCTCACAGGCTACGGAATCATGGGCCGCATTCTGAAGGCGGTGGCGGCGGAGGCGCGCGCGGACGGGCTCAAGGTCGGCGTGCTGCGTCCCATCACGCTCTTCCCGTTTCCCAAGTTGCATTTCCAGCGGCTGGCCAAAAGCGCGCGCGTCTTCGTGGTTGTGGAGATGAGCAACGGCCAGATGCTGGAAGATGTTCGGCTGGCGCTCAACGGCGCGCGGCCTGTGGAGTTTTTGAGCCGCGTGGGCGGCAATGTGCCGTCGCACGGCGAGGTGCTTGAATATGTGCGAAAGCTGGCGCGGCAAATCCTGCCGGCCATGGTGACGGAAGAGGAGTTGGTGGCGAATGTCTAGCGAGATGGTTGCGGAATACGAGGTTTCGCACGGCAAGGCGAAGGCCTTCTACGAGCGCTATGAGCGCAAGGATGAGTTGCAGCACCAGACGCACTTCTGCCCTGGCTGCGGGCACGGCCAGACGCACAAGATGCTGGCCAAGGCCATCGATGAACTGGGCATTCAGGACCGCACGATCCTGGTTGGCCCAGTCGGCTGCGGAGTCTTCACTTACTACTACTACGATGTGGGCAATATCTCGGCGGCGCATGGCCGCGCGACAGCAGTGGCTACAGGGGTGAAGCGGAGCAGGCCGGAGAGCATCGTGATCGACTACCAGGGCGACGGAGACCTGGCGGCCATCGGCTCGGCGGAGATTCTGCACGCGGCCAATCGCGGCGAGCACATCACGGTGATCTTCGTGAACAACGCCATTTACAGCATGACCGGCGGACAATTGGCGCCGACAACGCTGCTGGGGCAGAAGACCGCGACCTCTCCGGAGGGACGCAGCGCGGCCAACGAAGGCTATCCGCTGCACGTCTGCGAGCTGCTGGCTACACTCGAAGCTCCGGTTTACATCGAGCGCGTGGGCCTGGGAGACAACAAGCAGATTATGCAGGCCGCGCGCGCCATCAAGAAGGCCATGGAGAACCAGGTGCGCGGGCTGGGCTTCTCGCTGATCGAAGTGCTCTCGCCCTGTCCGACGCTCTTCAAGATGACTCCGGTCGAGGCGCAGCACTGGGTGCGCGACGTGATGGAGAAGACCTTTCCGCTGGGTGTCTTTCGCGATCGCACCAAAGAGGCGCAGCCGCGAGCGTTGCCCGAGGCGGCTCCGGCGCTGGATCGGATTCCGCAGATTCTTGGCGTCGCCAACGAGGATCTGCCGGAGGGCAATCCGGGCGTACAGGATGAGACTGCTGCTGATCTGAATCTTGCCGTGCGCGTGGCGGGCTTTGGCGGGCAGGGAGTTTTGCTGCTGGGCGAGGTGCTGGCCGAAGCCGGTCTGGACGCTGGCCTGGAAGTTTCCTGGCTGCCTTCGTATGGACCGGAGATGCGTTCAGGCACATCGAATTGTCATGTGCGCCTGTCCAGGCGCGTCATCGATTCACCGATGGTGACCAAACCCAATGTGCTGGTGGCGATGAATGAACCGGCGCTGCGGAAATTTGTGAAGAGCGTGCCCGCGGGCGGATGGATTCTGTACAACGGCGAGGAGTTTCCGGCCGATTGCGAGCAGCCGGGAGTGCAGGTGCTGGCGCGTCCCTTCACGGAAATCGCCGATGCGCTGGGCAATGCTCGCGCGGGCAACATGGTGATGCTGGGCGCGCTGCTGGAGATGACCGGTGTGTTGCGGGACGTCAACATTGACGCGGCGCTCAAGAGGCTGGTGAAAAATCCACGCTGGACGGAGTTGAACCGGCGCGCGCTTGAGCGGGGCCGTGAATTGATGAGAGAGTCGCGCTTATAGTGGCTTTTCCCTCAAGAAAAAGTCACTATAAGCGGACCTGTTCGACTCCAGGCGCATCCGGAAAACTCTCTGAATGCGCGCCATCAACTCTGATGGCGCGATCGACCAGCCTCATGCCCGGTCAATGCCGCGGCGCCCATATGCGGAACTCGCCGCTCATATGCATGAAGCTCATCAGGTAAAGCATGCCGTCGTAATAGCGGTCCTGGCCAGAGGGGATTGGCGTCTTCCACAAGGCTTCGGTGAACTGCTTTGCGCGAGCCTGGTCAGTGGCCGCGAGCCCTGCGGCCGCATTGACGCTCACCAGCCCGGCGGGATGGTCCTTGTTCACTCCAGGCGTGCCAAGATCTTTGCCGTCCAGCGTGTAGATCGGCCCATAGCTGTCCATTCCTTGCGAGGCGAAGAATTTCTGGATGCGGTCGCTCAACTCCTGCTCCGCGGGCGCCTTGCGCCACCAAGACCAATCCACTGACCAGTTGCTGGATGTGCGCCACGCATCGTAGGCGAAGACGCCCGACTGCGGATATCCGGTGACGTGCGGCGTGCCGTCGAAGTTGGCGTAGTTGGGAGCAAGGCCGGTCTGGGGATTCGTGGTCTTCACAAAAAAGGCGCGGCTCACGTCGGCGGCGCGCGCCCAGAAGGCGCGGTCCTCCACCGGACCCCAGCGCGCCCATAGCTCGTAGAAGGCGGGCAGGTGGTAGGAGGGATCGGTGAAGGGCTGCGGCATGATCCCGGGCACAAAGAGAATCATCGCGTTCTCCTCGCTCACCTCCGGACCCACACTGCGCGGCCCGAACTTCGTGGCGCCGGTGATGACCGTGCGGTGGCGCATCGCGGAGAGCAGTTGCAAGGCTTCGGCATGATAGTCGTAGATGCCGTGGCCGCCCGGCCAGCGATTGCCCGCGAACAGCAGCGCCATCGCGAAGTACTCTTCGCCGTCGGGCGCCGGAGTTTCCTCGTTGGGAGAACCGTCTGTTTTACACGACCAGGAGAAGTATCCGTACGACGGATGCTTCGGATCGCTGATGTACATGTAGGTCTTCGTCCAATTCCACAGCGCGTCGAAATCGGCCTTCTTGCCCAACTGCACGGCGATCATCATCCCGTACGACATCCCTTCGGTGCGCACGTCATGGTTATTCCAGTCGGTCAGATACATCAGCGGACCGTTGCTGTTGCTGCCCGCCGAAAATGCCACGGCCTGCGTCTGCGAATCGCCGTGGAAGAGCTGCTGATAAGCGGCGTCGATCTTCGCCTTGACCTCTTGGGGCGAATGGCCGGCTTCCACAAAAAGATTGCGATACTTTCCGGTTGCGTAAGCTCCGGCGCCGTCCGCGGGCGCCGCCTGGGCCAGCGCAAAGGGCGCCGCGGCAAGCAGCGGAATGAATGCCATCGAAAGCAGGCAATTCCGGGCATGGACTGAGTACATTGTTGGTTTCCTTTCACGGCAAACGGAGAGGATTGGGCTGTTCGTTCAAGAGTATCGCGCGTGGTCCTTGGGCGACTAACCCGTGGCGCATCCGCATTTTTT